>VTLG01007522.1_pt1 | contig 53585 bp, 63 predicted proteins | sample 4694571 | NCBI WGS metagenome assembly VTLG01 (sample SAMN12604809, study PRJNA352737) | marine metagenome | biome: ENVO:00000447; feature: ENVO:00000209|ENVO:00000569|ENVO:01000036; material: ENVO:00002151; isolation source: viral sequences binned using virsorter ... | reverse complement strand
ATGTTCGTACCATGCTTCGTGCAGATGGCTGAGAAACATCTTGACGGCGTATCGTTTCGCCCTTGCGTGGATATGGCCAGGGGGGAGCTTCCCTACAGAGTAAGCTTTATAGGCGTCCGTGGTTTTGCCTATCTTGAACTTCTCAAGCTTCTGCTTGGCCTGATCAGCGAACTCACCGCGCTCGTTCTTGGCGCTCTCTTCAGCCTTACGGTCTTTATATAGCTTCCCGTAGACGGAATCTTCTTTCCCCGATATTTTGACAAAGCTCTCGCCAAGCTTCCAGCACAGGGTTTTAAGAGCGGCGTTATGCGGACGCTTGGTTCCCTTTTTCCACTCGCTGGTGGGATCCAAGCCGGCAAAGCGCCAGATTGACCCAGCCGTATCGGCCCTCGTTATATCTATGTGCGCCAACAGTCCAGCAGCTATGACAGGTCCAACACCGTGAACGCTGCGGATACGTTTGCCTATGGGATGGTTTGCGGAATAGACATCGAGTGCGCCTTTGACTTGCGTCTCAAGCATGGAAGATTGTTCGCCAAGCCATGACAACACGGCGTGGGGTTCGTTATCCATTGAACGTACTTGAGCAGCCGCACGTATGCGGTCATCTTGCATTTGGTAGTAGGCATCGACTAAGAACCGTGCCTCTGTGTCGGATAGAGTAGCGGCGGCCTGTCGAATGTCTTTTTTCAAGCGTTCGACAGAAGTTAGTTCGGTATCATTATACATTTTCTTTTCCTTCTCTTTCTAAAGGGTTATTTTAGCCATTGTCTTAATTCTTCGCCCATGACCGTGCTTGCAATATCCATTTTGCTTCGCAAAGCCTTGACGATCTTCTCGTCAATCGTGCCTTCGGCAATCAAGTCTATATAAGTGACGTTGTTCTTCTGACCAATTCGATGCGCTCTGTCTTCCGACTGCATACGGACAGCCAGATCAAAACTGTTAGCGAAATAGATCACGGTGGTAGCAGCGGTGAGCGTGATGCCGTAGCCGCCTGTCTGTGGATTGCCGACAAAGAACCTTGCATCGCCATCCTGAAATCTTTCGATGGCCGTGGTCCGTTCTTCATCTGTAGTGTCGCCGTAGTAAGTAACCGTGGACGATGACCCGTAAGTCTTTGATAATGCTTCAGTAATTCGCTTCATGTCATAACGGAACCTTGACCAGATGATGACCTTGCCTTCGATTTCCTCGAGGCAGTCCATGAGTTCTGTCAATCGGTTGTCTGGTATATCCACCAGCAAACCTTCATCGGTTTTTGTGTGGCCGGAAAGAATTTGCTGCAACCGCAGTAGCTGGGTCATGGCGTTGGGGGCGGTCATGAACTTGTCTTCATCCAAGACGGCTAGAGCGAATTCCTTGACCTCTGTATAGATACGCTTTTGATCAGGGGTCAGTGTAACGTGTCGTTGGACATATAGTTTATCGGGAAGATCCAAGCACTCATGTTTCAGGAGCCGTGAAGAAAAGCTCTGGAGGATATCGGAAAGCTGATCAAGATTTCGGTAACCGACAACTCTATTAAAAGAGTGGGCGCCGAAGGTCTGTCGCTTCATGACGGCATAGCGGTATTGAAACTGAAAAAAGTTATCGCCGCATTCGCCAAGCAATCGGTTATCCAAGAAGTGACATTGTGACCACAGGTCCATAGGAGATTGGGTCACGGGGAATCCTGTCAGGATGCGCCGATACTTTGCCAGCGGTGACATCTTCAGGATAGCCTTCGTCCGTTTGGCCTTCGGGTTCTTGATAGCTGTCGATTCGTCCAGCACCAAAAATGCCTTGGACATTTTAAGGACGGCGGCCAAGTAGCGTTGACCTTTGACCGTGGACAGGGCTTCGATGTTCATGATGAGGATACGGAGATCTTCCCCTTCGTGGGGCAACGCAAAAGCTTTAAGCGCCGACTTCTCTTTTGACTTGGGGGAAGGGTTCCAGACAACGATGTCGTGTTTTATGCGGTCAGGCAGATGCGCGGGAATTTCCAGGCGAGCCCAGTTTCGGTAGACCCCTTTGGGGGCCAGAACAATCATCGTGTCGATCTCGCCAGCTTCAAAAAGAATGGCACAGTTGTCGATAATGACCTTGCTCTTGCCCGTTCCCATCTCAAGGAAAAGACCCCAGTTCACCTGGTTCCAGGAATGTCCAAGGACATCTCTTTGATGCGTGAAGGGGGTCGTTTTGAATTCGTATTTCATAACTTTCTTCTTTCTCTTAGACTGAATATAGCATAGAGTTAGTGATTGTCTATTGCAAAGTTACTAAATGTTTGGTACGCAATGACACATACAAGAAGAAAGTAGAACTATGACAGTGTATCTAACGCAAGAAAATCCTCGCTTTAATGTGCTTCCAGCACGTAGGTGGGGGGACCTTGCTTCCCTCGCAGCACCCTTTGATCAGATTCATATAAATCCAGGTCGCATAGTCGAACAGATTAAGCGAAAGCTGAAGGCGTATGGGGATGAAGATTGGCTGTTGTGCTTGGGGGATCCTGCGATTATCGGCGTGGCGTTTGCCATTGCCGCTGATGCCAATGGGGGCCGTGTCAATGTTCTCAAATGGGACAAGTTAGAGAAAGACTACTATCCCGTGAGAATTCAGGTCCGGGGTGGCATCGAAGAACTTACAACCTGAAGAGGAGATACTTGTGACAGACATACTTGACACAATAGTAGCAGATGCAGAAGCTTTTGAAAAATTGACAACGGAAGGTGGACGTGAACTCTCTGACCTGATTCGACAAGCAAATGATGTCGGACAGGCAGTGGTCAACACAGAAGAGGCAATCAAGAGCCTCAAAAAAACTCGGGACAAATATCTATACGAGCTTTTGCCAGCTAAAATGGCAGAGCTTGGTATGGATAAGGTTGAGGTTGACGGCAACACCGTTTCCTTAACTACCTTTGTTCACGCTTTAATGCCGAAAGACCCTATGCAAAAGGATTTAGCAATCCAGCATTTACGGTCTATTGGTTGTGGGGACTTCATAAAGAATCAGTTACAGGTTTCTTTTGGGCTCTCTCAAGATAATGAAGCGAAGGCGTTGCAAGATGACCTACATAAAGCTGGTCATGATACAACGGCACGAGTTTGGGTTGAGCCAATGACGTTGAAGAAGCTTGTGAAAGAGCGTCTTCAAGCCGGTCAAGAGTTCGATACAGAATTATTCAACGCACACATTGGAACAGTAGCAAAGATTAAAGGAGCATGATTATGGCAAAGAAGAATGGAATATCTAAAGAATTAATGGACGCTTTCGCGGAGGACAGTAGAAAAGGATTTGAGGAAGTTACTACGCAAGATCTTCAGGTTCCTTTTGTCCGACTCCTCCAACCCTTGAGTCCTCAACTTGATAAATCTGAGTCTGCCCATATAAAAGGAGCTTCGGCTGGCGATATCTTCAATACGGTGACCAGACAACTATGGGACGGTGACGAAGGACTTGTTGTACTTCCAGCCTTTTTCCAGATGAAGCTACTGGAGTTTGTAACTCGCCAACAAGGGGGCGGCTTTGTTAGTGAACTCAGCACTGACTCGTCTGAAGTAAGAGATGCAGTGAGAGACCCGGACACAGGTATGGAACTGCTACCTAACGGCAACGAAATAGTTAGGACCGCACAGTACTATGTGAAGATTGTTCATGATGATGGCAACTTGGAGAGTGCCATTTTGGACATGAAGAAGACCCAGTTGAAAAAATCTCGGGCATGGTTGTCGCTGATGCAGATGCAGAAGCACAACGGTAAAGCGTTGCCCATGTATGCAAACACTTACCGTCTTAAAGCGGTTAAGGAATCCAATGACAAAGGTAGCTGGTTTAATTGGAGTATTTCCCAGGAAGGTACTGTTCCAGATATAGAGGCATATACGGAAGCGAAAGAGATGTATGAATCCATTAAAAAAGGAGAACTTTCTATCGCACCCCCTGTGTCTCTTGACCAGGTAGAAGACCAAACTGATTCTGACGTACCGTTTTAAGAAGGATTGGACCCTCACTTCGGTGGGGGTCCTCTTTTTGGGATGGGAACAAATGCTGAGCGATTTCTTGACCTGTTTAAGGGTTTCAAAGAAGCGCATGGCCAGACAGAAGTTTTAAATTACCAGCGGAACGGCAAGCAGAAAGCCAAAAGCTTCATTGTCCGTGAGCCCTTGACTGTTGCTTTGGTTGATCAGCACCTTAGAGGCAAGCAAGGTGTTGGCAGCATTCCTATTGACGAAACAAACGGTTGCACTTTTGGTGCGCTTGATATTGACGATTACAATTTAGATCTTGTTGCCCTTTGTAAGAAGAGTGCGCGGTTCAAGCTTCCCTTGACTGTGTGCCGTTCAAAGTCAGGGGGCGCTCATTTGTTTATTTTTTTATCTGAGAAGGTTCCTGCCGTGGATCTCCGTGACAAGCTGGCTGAGTTTGCTTCGGCCCTAGGCTTTGGAACATGTGAGATATTCCCCAAGCAAGAAGAAGTGATTGTGGAACGCGGAGACGTTGGAAATTTTATAAACCTTCCGTACTTCCAAGAAGAGTACACCACACGATTTGCATATGATGACACCGGCAAGGAGTTGTCGTTAGAGGAGTTCCTTGTACAAGCCGAGAACGCCAAGATCAGTCTGAAGGACCTTCGAGCTTTTGAACTGGGTACGAATTCAGAAGTTCTGCCTAACGGACCCCCTTGCTTACAGCAATTGACGGAGCATGGAATTCCAGAAGGTGGACGCAACAACACTCTCTTAAACATAGGAGTGTTTTACAAGATGTCTTCGCCAAATAACTGGCGCGATCTATTAGAGAAACACAACCAGAACCATTGCAGTCCCTCGCTGCCAGCTAAAGAGATTGTCACGATTCAAGAGCAATTAGAAAAGAAAGAGTACTTCTATACCTGTAAGCAAGAACCTATCCAAAGTCATTGCAACAAATCCCTATGCCGAACACGCCAGTTTGGAGTGGGGGGCAAACAAGATTGTCCAACGATTGGTGGCCTGACCGTAGTGGAATCGGAACCCGCTGTGTGGTTCGTGGATGTAGACGGGTCCAGACTAGAACTGTCTACAAAGCAGCTTCAGATGCAGATGGATTTCCAGAGGGCTTGCATGGAGCAGATGTATCAGATGCCAGCCAAAATGAAAGAAACTGACTGGAGAGAAATGATCAACGCTCTGCTACAGACGGCAACCAGGATCAACGTACCTGAAGAATTAACCACCAAGGGACAGTTTAACGAACTCTTGGAGATGTTTTGTACGTCACGCATTAAAGCACAGAGCGAAGAAGAGTTGCTGACAGGAAAGCCGTGGACATCAGACAGGTACACCTACTTCAAGCTTGGTGCGCTACAGGAATTCTTGCGCCGGAAAGGCTTTACCAATTACTCACGTGGACAGATTACGGAACGGTTAAAAGAACTGAACAACGGACAAGTGGCCTTTAAGCGTTATCGCTTGAAAGACAACAAGGACGCATGGCGAGAGGTTCGTGTTTGGTTCGTGCCTGAGATGGAAGAACTGGACGTGGATCTTGAAGCACCCTCTTTCCAAGAAAAAACAGATATGGATGTACCGTTTTGAAAATTCAGAAAACATACCTGGGTCCCCCAGGCTGTGGCAAAACCCAGAACAACTCCAACTTGGTTAAAGAGTACATCAACCAAGGCATAGATCCAGAGCGCATTGCTTGCGTTTCCTTTACTCGTAAGGCCGCCAGAGAGAGCCGTGAACGAGTTTGCCATGACTGCGGACTTGAGGAAGATCGTTTGCCGCACTTTCAGACGCTACATTCGATTGCCTTTAGGGAAGGGGGATACAAGGTATCGGAAGTGATGAGGGGCGAAGACTTCCGAAAGATTGGAGAGGCAATCGGTTTAAGCTTTGGTCGGGATAGTAAAAGCCTGCTTGAGAGCGACTTTGACACCTTGGGTGTCAGTAAGGGTGACTTCTACATGAATATCTACCACTTGGCACGTAGCAAGAATATGACGTGGGAAGAGATGTTCAGACAGGCTGGAAACTACAATCTGCATTTCTCGGAACTCAGGCGTCTTGTTGAGACGTATGAGGAGTACAAGAGTACTTACAACAAGATTGACTTTACGGACATGATTGAAGAGTTCATACAGCGAGGTAACTCTCTGGATGTGGACGCCTTGTTCGTGGACGAGGCACAGGATCTATCAACGCTCCAGTGGCAGATGGTCGATATCCTTCGGGAAGCGCCAGACATTCAAATCTTTGCAGGTGACGATGACCAAGCCATCATGGGTTTTCAAGGCGCGGATGTTCCAGCTTTCCTGAGTGCCACCCAAGAACGGGAAGTTTTGAATCAGTCTTACAGGATTCCAAACAGCGTGTGGCATGTAGCGCAGAGCATAGTATCGCGCATTGAAGGACGGGCGCCCAAGGAATGGAAGGCGAGGCCGGAAGAGGGGCTGGTTCAGCAACACCAAGACTTGTGGGATGTTCCCTTGGAAGAAGGCGAGTGGTGCATCATGGCGAGGACCAATCGCATAGCCTCAACCTATGCGGATTCCTTGAGAGATGAAGGCTGGGTCTATAGCCGAAACGGACATCCCAGTATTCCACCCAAGATGTATGAGGGCATCTTGAGTTGGGAAGCATTATCCAAAGGGAAGTCTCTGGACGCCGCCGAACTAAGAAACATGTACTCTTTCATGACGGCAGGTGACGGATACGCTAAAGGCTTCGGACCTAGGTCGAAAGGGCTCTTGAATCTAGATACTGAGATACTGATCAACATGGACTTCGCCAGATCCAATTTAGGATTGCTTTACGATGGGGAGACTAGATGGCACCGGAGTCTGGACAAGATAAGCCGTGACATGCAGCACTACCTTTTGAATGCGCTTAAACGCGGTGACAATGTCAAGCATCCAAGGATCAAGGTCAGCACCATCCACTCAATGAAAGGGGGCGAGGCCGATAACATACTGGTCGTTCCTGACCTGTCCTATGCAGCGGATCGAGAATACCAAACGAACCCCTCAACAGAACACCGTGTGTTTTACGTGGCTGTAACAAGAGCCAAGAAAGCCCTTCACCTTATGGAACCCTCAACGGATAAGTATTATTCAATATGAAACCTGGAACGATATTAAAGAAGTGCCTGAAACTTGTAACAGGCAAACGTGCGTCTCAACATGGTGACTACAGAAGTCTGCACAAGAGATTTGCCGAAGGCATAAGCTGGTATCTTGGTCATCCCGTGACCCCTGAACAAGCAGCATTTATAATGGTGCTATTGAAAGTTGCCAGACATGAGAACGGAATCTTTAACCGTGATGACGGTGTGGATGCGACTTCTTATACAGCTATATGGGCGGCTCTTTGTGGAGATAAAAAATAATGGACGAAGACCTTTTTGATGAAACCATCTGGACCCCCCCAGACGTATTGCCTGATCTCTCTTCAGAGAAGCTTATCTGTCTGGACGTAGAAACCAAGGACCCAAACCTTTTAACTAAAGGGCCAGGTTGGTCCAGGGACGATGGGCATCTCATTGGGATAGCTGTGGCCACGGAAAGCTGGCAAGCCTATCTGCCGATTGCCCACGATAGCTTTGGAAACATGTCGAAACATAATGTTACCAAGTGGCTGAAAGATCAATTGAAGCACGGCATGGATGTCGTGTTCCATAACGCACAGTACGATCTTGGTTGGCTAATGACGGAAGGCATTGAAATAAAAGGAAGAATTCTAGACAGCATGATTGCCGCTCCGCTGCTGGACGAGAACCGTTTCAGTTACAGTCTGGATGCGTTGGGGAAAACATATCTCGGGAAAAGAAAACAGGAAGACGAACTTCGGAGAACGGCAGCGCAGCATGGCGTCGATGCCAAGAAGGAAATGTGGAAGCTTCCGCCGGCAAGAGTTGCTTTGTATGCAGAGACGGACGCACGGTTGACGTTTGATCTGTGGGACGTTCTGCATAAAAACCTCATGGAAGAAAATTGCCAAGACATCTTGAACATGGAACTGGATCTCATTCCCATTATCTTTGAGATGCGGAAGCGTGGTGTCAGGGTTGATCTTGAGAAGGCAGAAGAAACCAAGAAGATGCTTCAGGGCAAGGAAGATGAGCTTCGCAAGACGATCCTCGATGAAACAAACGTGGACATTGAACCGTGGAACGCTAAAAGCTTGGCTAAGATCTTTGATCACTTTAAATTGGGCTATGAGAAAACAGCCATATCGGAAGCTCCTAGCTTCACGAAGAAATTCCTATCAGAGCATTCCCATCCTATAGCTAAAAACATTTTGGAAATCCGTGAATACAATAAAGCGAATACAACGTTTGTTGATACGATTCTTACCCACCAGCATAATGGTCGCATTCACTGTCAGTTTAACCAGTTGCGCTCAGATGGAGGTGGGACAGTGTCAGGCCGCTTTTCGTCCAGCCATCCTAATTTGCAGCAAGTTCCCTCTCGACACCCACAAATTAAAGGACTTATTAGAGGACTTTTTATTCCCGAAGAAGGAACCAGGTGGGGGAGCTTTGACTACAGTTCCCAAGAGCCCAGATGGCTGATGCACTATGCGTCCCTTACGCCACCTATTTCCAGCGATGAGAAGGTTGTTGAGATCGTCAAGGCGTACCATGATGAGGACGTAGACTTCCATCAGATCATGGCAGACATTGCCGGCGTAGAGCGTTCTCAAGCCAAGACCATAAACTTGGGTGTCATGTACGGCATGGGAGTGGGAAAGCTGGCTTCGGTTTTAGGCAACATTCCCTTTGAGGAAGCCAAGGCTATTCGGGACGAGTACAACGAGAAGGTTCCCTTCATAAGGGATCTGGCCTCACGGGTAATGAGAGCAGCAGAAGACAAAGCAGAACTGCGAACCATGTTGGGCCGTAAGTGCCGATTTCCAATGAGAGAGCTTAAAGGATACTCAAGGGACATGAAGAAATCCATGCACGTGGATGCTCTGGAAGCCAGGTGGGAAGACACCCTAAACACTCCCGTAGAGACTAGGGAGAAAAACTGGAGAACTTTCAACCCCGCATTATATCAGGTGGCCTTTACCTACAAGGCGCTCAACCGTCTGATTCAGGCATCAAGTGCGGATCAGACCAAGCAAGCCATGCTGGACTGTGTGGCCGAAGGCCATGTTCCAATGCTCACGGTTCATGATGAACTATGCTTTTCTATACAGGATGGGGAGATCCCTCAGATCAAGGAACTCATGGAGCAGTGTGTGCCGAAGCTTAACATCCCTGCCAAGGTTGATGTCGGCATAGGCGAGAACTGGGGCAACGCCAAGTAACCTAGCGCAGAGACATTATGCCTCTGGACCGTTGGCCGCCTGTCACTGGACCACGGACGGGTCCTCCGCCAGCATACCTTCCAGGTGTCAAATTTGATACTCGTGAATACAAATCTGATAAGAAAGACCTCATTTTATCTCCAGCACCTTGCACTGCCAAGGTATCAGGGTCGTTAAAACCTAGAACAGGGGTTCCCAGATCCTGTCTGAACATATCTGCTGCCCTTTGATATTCCGCTGCCTGATTCCGTTCGTCCTGTCTTGCTCGGGCATAGGCCATTGGGTCATAAGGGGCAGACATGTCCCTATAAGCTGGTGGTTGTTGCATTGCCATCTTTTCCATAACCGCTTCAGCCGCTAATTTTTCTCTCGCACCAATTGTTGGGTCCATAAAGAAGCGATCACCCCCTAAATCCCCTTGCTGTCCGGGGTCACGGGAAACATTTGGGTACTCTCCTAAAATAGCTCGGTCCCCTGCATACTGCCTGGACCCTGATCTCCCCTGCCGTCCAGGTATCTGCTCCTGGACCAGTTTACTATAGCCTGGGCCACCGCCTGCCGTCCTAGCTGTAAGAGCATCCTGAAGACCAGGGTCCACAGCTTTGGCGTTTCCTGATCCGGGCATTACACCACCTGGACCTCTAGAACGTCCAGCAAAAGGTACTTCCGCTAGTGGTGCAGATGCCGAAGCTACTGTTTCTCCCGCGCCTGCCTGATTTCTGGCTGCATGGGCATCAACCAGGGCTTGCTGGGCAGGGGTTCTAGCTTCTTCCGCACCTAGATCCATTTGCTGATAGTTAGTAGCAAGATTTTGAGCAGCACCTGCTGCCGCCTGTACTTTCTCTGCGGCCATTTGCTGCAACTCTGGGTTGGCTTGTCCAACGGGATCGTTCTTCACGATTTCCGTAAAGTGAGTAAGCATATCAGTTGGAATGGATTTGCTGGGTTGGTTAGGGTCCATAGAGAATTGAGCTTCTTTATCTCCACCAAAAATACCTGTTCCTTTAATGCCAGATCCAGGGTTAAACTCAAATCCCCCTATCATGGGAAGACCAACCTCAACTCCAACGGGTTGAGGACCTTGCTTGCCAGCCATTGCACGTGAGAAATCCGAAGAAGAAGCTCCTGGAAGACTAAAGACATCCTTCCCTGTAAACTCGGGGTCCACTAATCCAAACGTGAAGAAACTGATTAACGCCTCAAGAGGCGCCGTGAGAATGGTCATTAGATCTGGACTGTCAGGTGTGACATTACCAAGCAAACTTCCAACACCACCAAAGACAGGATCTGTTTCTCCTACGTTCCCTCCTCCTAACGGTCCACCCGGATCTGGTGTAACGCCTAGGTCTTGGGGATTTAATCCAGCAGCCACAAAATCTTGAATTGTGGGATCAGATCCTTCAGTAGTAACGGAAAAAGGATCATAGTAGTCCCCTGCCCCTTCCCCTACTTCTGTAGACTGTCCGCTTGCAGCTACATCTGCTACGGAATCTACGCCGCCAGATTCATCTACACCGGGTGTTTCAGGATCGTCGCCAGGCATATCACGTACTCCTATAGTGTGGCATATATACTTTAGCCGTTTTCATCTTATCTTTAAATCCACGTAACCCGTAACAATATCTAATGTGCGGGTGTTCCAAACTTATTTTGTTAAGCATTCTCTTCAAAAACCTAAAACCATTGTCCTTGGATATAAAATGAGTAAATAGTAATTTGTCCCTACCGAACACCTCTTGTGAAAACGCCAACCTTCCTTCATTCTCCAGATACCTGTTTAATGCGTCTGTGTTCATGAATGCCCAGACAGCAACAGAGACGGGCTTGTTGGTTTCCTTGTCAAACTCAAGATCAAACCAATCTCGACTGACACAGGGCCGTAATATAGAACGTATCTTACCTAATTCCCAATCTACAAATCCTTTCGTTTCCGACATCAAATATAATATGTTACCTAAAGCAAAATACTGATGTGGCGTCATTTCCTTCGCATCTTCTTCAGGGTCATGGCCAACCTAGCCCTTTGTCCTGTCTTGCCTTTCCTCTTGGCGGCAGCTCGAAGCTTTTTCGCCGGTATCTTCTTGCCTTTCTTGACGCCCAGTGTCTTACGCAAAGACCCCGGCTTTTTAATAGCGCCCTTAATCCACTTCTTCTTCCGTGCCATTACGTCAGGCTTTCCCAAGTTCGACCATCAAACTTCTTGGCTTGCTTTCTGTTTGCAGATCCAACGTAGCTGCAATGCACCCACCCGGAACTTGGATCTCCTTCCTTGTAAAACTCTAGCAGAAGCTGGTCATAATCCAAGTTATCCATGACCCAGTGTGCAATGTCCTTGTTTGAGATCGTAGGGATCTCAAAGTCGGCGGCTTGCCCCGTCACGTGCTGGGAAGTCGGTGAAGAACCAATCTCCGTATTAAGACCCAAGGACCGGAAACCACTGTTCAGGGTAAAGGGAAGGCCGTAGTTTTCCCGGACAGGCTCGAGGATGCTCTCGCATAGCAAGCGCATGTTCTCGATTTCCTTTTCCTTGGGTTCGTTCTTGATGCCCTTGCGAATGGCCGTCTGGGACTTCGTGAACTCAGCCAAAGAGAAATGATCTGATAGCATCATACCGGCGGCATCCCATATAGTTTATTGATCTCAGCCTGTAGGAGCGGAGACGGTTGCGCCACGGCTGCTGGAATCTGAGGTACAGGAGCCTGGGGTTGTTGGGCAGGCATTTGTGGTTGTGGTTGTTGTGGGGGTGCTGCTGGTTGCTGCGAAACTTGAGCTACGATCTTTTTAGCCGTGGGAGTAATCTCCTCGGCTACTTCTTCAACTATTTCAGATCCTCTTCTATATCCTCTAGCAGCCTCAACGGACCCATACATCCTGGCCGTTTGATATGCCAATTCTCGAAGTTGAAGCAACGCCAGATTACGTTTATCAAGACCTTTAGCACCGGCCCTTATTGCTTGCTTGGTGTGATAACTACTTAATTGAGGAGAAGTCATAAATTTCAGAAACGGCCTGGACCGCATTATTCTACCCATTGCCATTATTCCAGCCACTTCTCCTAAGAAAGAAACGGGCGCCGTTACGGCACGGTATCCCGCACCAGCAATGAAGGCCGCTGGGGCAAGACCTGCTTTTCCTTTAAAAGCGGCATCGGAAATGGTTTCTCCCATCTTGGCCACTTTAAGCAGATCGTCTACAACTTCTTGGCCGGCTCTCTCACTCGTTGTAAGGACCTTGGCCAAGGCTCCATTAGAATTCATCTGAGAGATGGTTTTCCGCATGTTCTGTGCAAAGGCGCCAGAGGCAACAGCGTCTGTGGTAATTCCATCAGGAAAGGCTTGCAGCATAATCTTGTGCATAACCATATCTTGTAAACCATTAGGTGCGTCCAGAACGGCGTCAGCGTTATCTCCTAAAGCAGAACGTAATTGATTAAGGGACCGTGGATTCTTCATTACTGCCATAACGAGTTCATCCGCGTCATCAATTGTTCCGTTACGAACTGCCTTAAATAAGGCATTCTGGCTCTGTTCTTCCGCAATTCGTAATGTCTCTTGAAGACTTCCTACAATGCCTTGAGCGTCCCTGCTCGTAATGTTTGATACCACTTTTTGAGATAACTCAGGTCCTGCTTTGCCTACCAAGGTGAAATCTTTAACAATCCCCTTCATACGGGCGGCATTCTCTGCGCCAAAGAGAGCATTTTGCATTCTTGTTTCACCAGGTGCATCCAAAGCATTAAAAGCTTGAGCAAAGGCAGAACCACTAAGCTCCCCTTCTGCCCCCCTTGATACCCTTGCCGTTTCTCTCAACCACTCTCCTGCTAACATGTCCCTAGTTGCATTCCTAATGGTTTGAGGATTTGCTCTGGCAAAAGCGTCTGATCCATACATGTTCATCTGCTCTGCAAAATCTTTCAGAACGGAGCGGCGATAAAAATCATCTGCCGGCAAGTCATCCAGCCATGTAGGAAGCCGCGCAATCATTGTCTTATCTATATTGTTTTTGGTAAGCAAAGCGTTAATTTGTTCTGCTGGTCCTATTGAAGCTTGTCCTAGGCGGTCCACCGTAGCCGTAGGATTTAGGGCAGCCGACTCAATCTCCTTAAACACAGATGGATTCACACGTTTAAGGTTTACTAGCTGGGGTTCGTCAGGCGTTACAGCATTCAGCCAAAACTTTAAGGTTTCTGGTCTTCCTCCTTGTACTACGGCCTCATTCAATGACGCTAGATCTACAAAATAATGGTCCGCTATATTCTTTTCAACCATACCTACGTTACCAGAATTAAAAACTTTCATACCGTCTTCATAATGCTTGTTGGCTGCACGATACATACCAAGACCATCTTTTATCTTTTGAAAATCAGCCGGATCCGTAAACTTTACCTCGGTATATTTCCCCCCACCAGGTAATGTTCCTTCTGTAGCTTTGATAGGAGCCCATTGGCCTGGGCGAACCTGAGAAAGGGTTTCATTAATTGCCAGTTCTTTAGCAATGATAGATTCATCAATAGCCTTCAGAGCGTTCGATATATCACCATCTATCATCTTCCCTATCATCCCAGGATCCTTGGACTGCATACGAATAAAAGGACGTAAGCTGGAAAGATCTTTGAGAGAGATAGTGGCTCCTAAACTATCTATGTACTTAAACAATGCCGTATTATCTAAACCAGGAGCCAAAGCCTTCTTTTGCTCACTTATAACCTTCCCTGCTGCATCTATTCCTCTCATCTCGTCAAAAGCTTTTTTGATAGGAGTCGTGTCAAAATGCGCGGCTTCCCCTAAGAGATCGTCTGCTTGCTGATACAAGTTATCCGAATTTGCCCGGAATAGTCTTACGTTCTGAGCCATCATTTTTTCAAAATCAACAGCCATGCGCTCGCCTGGTTTATAAAGCTGCTGCAAAATATCAAACTCTTTCTCTATGACCCCCTGTAATTGCTGGTTGGCCAACCGAACAGCCTCATCAGGATCTTTCATTCTTTGCTGAATGAGCCTTGAGATGGCTTGTGCTTGAGTGTTCAGGGACTTCTTTAAACCCTGTTCTGTGATGTCCCCAGCGCCATACTGCTCCAACAGTTTCATTACATAATCTCTGTTCGTTCTGGCCGCTGTAGCGTTGGGGAAAATCTGTTCGTAAATTGCTTGCAACCTTCCCATCAAAGCTTTTCCAGAAACTTCTTGAACCGTGGGCCGTGGACCATCCTTCTTGGAAACAAGACCTCTGAGTTCAACTCTTCTTTCTTCTACCGCTGCTCGAGTCGCCTGTTTTACAGCTTTTCCACGGGCCATCCCCTGTGCCATTAGATTAGAGGCAAGCTCATCAACTCTGGCCGCATCTGGCTTTGGACCAGGACCCTTTATTAGTCTACGGCCTAATGCAAAAATTCCTCTACCGATTCCTTCTCCAGCCGCCATAAATGCCGCTTCAGTGGCTACATCCCCCCACACTTCATTATCGGTTTGACGCTGAAAGCCTAATTGCGTTTCAATTGTTTCATCCATTAACTTACCTGCGCCCCCTGCCGCGCCCATAGCAATCATGGACGGGATCAAACCAGTACCCGCAGTGAAGAAGCCTGTAGCAAGAGTAGTGGCCAACGGACCCCTGTACGCTCCTCCAAATCCAGAGAGATCGTATGAAGAAAACCCAGGCTGATTAACTCGCATGGTGCCTGATTCGGGAAGCTTGTACTGGGCTTTCTTTTCAGGCGTTACGTTATCTAGATTCAGAACAAAATCGTCTCTGCCTACTTGCTGATAGGAACCTGGACCAAACTCATGCTCTAATCTAAGCGCACGTTCCTCGTCCGTATCTGCTTTTCCATAGTCAAATTGGAAGGAATGGCTCTCTATTTCCCCAGCATGGGTGGGTTCAAAAGCTGGAGCAGCTTCGGCGCCCCCTTCTGTACCCTGATAATACTCTCTTAGTTCTTCATAAGAAGCGGTCCCTAGATCAGGGGCTTCTTGTACCTCAACTTCCTCAAATAATTCTGGCTGTTCCTTTTGCATCTCAATCAAAGTGGTTTCGATCTCTGCATCAGAAGCATCTTCAAAATCTACTACCAAACCACTGGGAAGGGCCATTTCCACCATAAGATTACACCCTAGGTATACGTTTTTTCAATTTGCCCGTTTTACGATCAAAATAATCATAAACACGTAAAGGCGCGGTACTGCCAGCCGCCCTAGCAGCTTGTACGCCAGGGGTGTACCCTAATCTAGTTATATCCTTTCTCAACTCCCCTCTCATTTCTCCTAGTCTACTAGAAACTGGTTGCTTCGCTCTGTTATATACATTTGACCAAGCAAAATCTGAGGATTTCATTCTTTGCAAATCAGATTGAAAGCCTTCATCAATAAGGCCCCCTATTCTTTGAAGCTTGAGATTTAGCACCTCTGGACTTGTAGTGAGCGCAGACCAATCAGACATCATACCAACAATTTCTTGGGCCAAGGTTCTATCAATATTGGAAACGTTTTTAGAGCCTTCTCCCAAAATTTCTTTTAACATCATGTTAGAGATTACTTGTTGCTGATATAAAAATTCTTTACTTTCAATACCTTTATCTCGGTCCATACCTATCGCATTAAGTTTATCCATCGCTCCTTTATAATTAGCTGCATTGAGCAGGCTATCGAGTTTTCTAGATGCCCACGGAGAAAATCCAGTGACGTTTCCTTTTGCATTCTTAATGATGGAAGAATCTACAAATGTTTTCATTTTTGCGCTTGTTCGCGCAGAATCCACTATGGTTTGGTAATCTTTTAAACTTTTATCTAATTGTGCAACAGTAGGCGCACCTTTGCCGCTACCTATCATCATAGGTCCTAATAATTTAGCCGCCTTGGCTTTACTATCTAGCCACGTATCATAAAGTTTCTCGGAAGTAAGATACGGCGCCAACTTAGCATATTTTCCGCCTTGAACATCCCCCATGCTCATCATGTACTGGCTTCCCGCTTTCCAGACCCTACCTGTATCAGGGTCCGTGAAAGTTTCACGAACAGCAAAATATTGGGGCGCCCTTCTCTCTTTGGCTAAAGCTTCAAGCCTTGTTTGATCTCGATCCATGCTTTGTAAAGCATACTTGGCCGCAGACAAACCAATCTGACGTTCATACGCCCGTCTTTCTTTTTTATCTGCTATAAACTCTTTCGATATGCCTTTAAGGCCCTCGGCTATATTTGTTATTGCATCTGGACTTTGACCAGCCATAACTTTTAGCCCAGCTTCAGCTATGAGCATCCCTTTTTCCGATTCTGACATACCCTCATATTTAGGCATTCCACTCTTAAATCTATCCAAATAGTATTCCATTCCCCGTTCAGCTTCTTTGGGTGTCATATCGGATTTATTAAAAGTATCAGCTATTTGTTTGGCCGCATCTGCTGGATCTGTAGGAGTTGCGAGGGCTTCGTGTTCATCTGCACCCCCTGTAATGTTAGGATCGGGTGCTTCCTTTAAAACTTTCTTAGCAACTTCTTCCGCACTCGGAGTAGCCGGGGGAGCATCGTCTGCTCCAAGGGTATCATCTTGTGACGGATCTGGGGGGTAGTCCTGAATATCTTCAGGAGGAGCTTCTTGAAGAAGAGCCTCTGCTTCTGTTATCGATCCTTCCCCCGCTCCAGGAATTCCAGCCGTATCTACATCCGTGTCGGAAACGGCTTCCATTGCGACTTCCCTTTGAGGAGCTTCTAGGGCAAGTGCTACTTTCCCTTTTAATTCATCAGGGGTCATATCTCTAAGAGGCGTCTCCCCACGATCAAGCGCCATTTTCTTTTCTCTGTTATGTTTCGCAACCGCCGCAAACGCTTCATTAGTGATAAAGCCTTCATGTTCAGGGTACATTCTGGTCATGTCCTGAATGGCTTCATAGTGGCCTACATCTAAAGCTTTAAGAGCAGCGTCTGGATCTCCCGCAATTTCTTCCTCTCCAAGCTTCCTTCCCGCAGCTTGTAGCCAATCCGCAGCATCCCTTCCATAATCTCTAAGGACACCAAGCGTAGAAAAAGCGCCCCGTTCTATGTTGGAGACAGGTTGTCCCTTACGCACAACATCAATATCGGCTTGTCCAACTTCAAAGGATTCGGGGAATATTCTCTGACCTGTTTCTATTAGAGTTTCGCTTATCATTTTGTCAGCAGACATTGGCGTTGTTCCAGAACGTCTTGCAGTGGTGGGGTCCCACCGCAAAATGTTTTTATCCGACATGATTGCAGGAGAGGCACTAGGAACCATAGCCCCGCCAGCAAAATCTGGCATAGTGTTGGCTCTTGGAAAGCTAAGTGCGCTATCCGACCCATGATATAGACGATGACCTGGACCCCACGCTTTCTTCTTTGCTGTAGCACTACCGCCTTTCTGCATCCTAACGATACCACCGTCAGCCATCGACAAGGTCTGGCCGCCCTGTGGGTCCATAGCGTCCCTGGTCACTGCATCAATAAGAGAGGGCGAAGACGCCATGATGCCAGCGGGTCCACCGTTCACGGCGCCACCATTACGAAACATCTTGCGATGGGCCAAGCTCTTTTTCATCATGTGTCCACTGCCTTCTTGAAGATGGAGCCAAACGGATTGTCCAAAGCCTTGTTGATGCCAAGGCCGGCGATCCCCGCACCAATGGCCTGGGACCACGGACTCGCTGGCGGATCATCTGGAGCCATAGTCTGGCTCGAGGTTGCCGAACCAATGGCTGGCTTGAACTGATCACTTAGCCAGCCAATTCGCGTGTAAGGTTCCATTTGCTGCTGGAGGGTGTTCCGTCTGGTAGCGTCCAATTCCATCTGCGACTGCTGCTGGCTTAGTCCACCAAGCTGCGATAGCATTTGAACATCCTGGCCACCTAGAGACTGCTGCAAGCTACCAAGGTTTGCTTGCGACACGCCAAACTGACCAAGGCCAGAAGCCAATCTAGCAGATTCCTGAGAGGTGGCCTGACCAAGTCCAGCCAAGAGGGAGGCCACCCCTTGTTGGCGTTTCTGCTGGTTTTCAAACGCCGTCTGGGACGCATTTAATGCTTGGTTGTAGTTCTTGGAGTAATCCTCAAACGTTCTTCGGCTACCAATGTCCAACAGATTACGGCTGAGTTCCCCTAACTGAAGACCTCCACGATCTCCTCCAAGCGCACCAGTTCCAGCCTGACGGGCTCTGAGCTTGGTGCCGGCAATGTCGCCCTGACGAGTGAGTTCTCCAAGAGCCTGTTGCGTAACCATCCTCTGGTAAGGGTCCATGAAGGACTGCATGGTCGCTGCATCTGGAGCGTACATGCCTGTAGTGCCACGGCCTGTCGTACCAGCTTCTGTGAAATAATCTGTAACAGCAGGCTGCGCTCCTTCAAGAATGCCTTGACCTGCCGTGAACGCAGATCCAGCCGTCTCTAAGAAAGGCTCAAAGGCTCCAATTCCAGCTTCTCCAGCAGCAACAGCTTGTGAAGTAAGGGGATCCATTCCCGCAACTTCGTAATCAGGAAGAGTAATAGGCGTCTCCCCACGGGCAAGAGCCATATCAAGAATCGATTGCTGTATCTCCTCGAGATACGGGGCTTGTCTGACAATGCTTGTTGTTTCAGCCATTATACTGTTCTCTCAAATTGTCGCATAAGTTCGTACATGCGTCCTGCTCCACCAGCGCCGTCTACCGCTCTCTGGGTCATGACGAACTCGCCGTCTGATAACATAGCTGGAATATTGTCGGAGGTGCCGGTCCCTGGTCCGTTGACCATTCCACCACGCGCCAAGCCACCGCCGGCACCAGCAACATCATATCCGTATCGGCGCATTTGATGCTCCCTGGCTTGGTCAGCGGTTATCCCTGTAGAGGTAGCTAATTGCTGATAATCATACTGCGGAGAAATACCCGCTTGGCGTAACAGATCATACCCTATTTCAGATTGTTTATCTGAAGGACTTAACTTCTTGTATTGATCATATGCGCTTCTTCTCGGATCTCCAGGTGGGTAACTGCTCATCTGTTCTTCCACTTCAGGACTCATGGCAAGACCAAGAAGTCCCGCCGCACCCGCAGCCAAGGCAGGTCCCTTCCATTTATCAAGGAAGCTTCCACTATCTGCCGCTGCTGTGGAAGTGGATGCGGAAGTGGGTGCTTGAGCGAGTCTACCCGTTCCTGAACCACCTCCTGGAGTGGTAACATTCCCTCTATAATGATCTGGAGCCACTGTGCCGGCACCCGCATCGTACATCGGTAACAAGGTCTTCATGTTGAAGCCTCTTGTACCCGCATTCACATTGCCAAAAATACCTTGCTGCAACGGATTGGCCGCACCAGAACTAAACAGGTTCCCCGCCGCCGTAATCGGAGCCATAGCTCCCGTCTTCAAGCCCTCAAAGAAACCAGAGGCACCGCCGCCGTCCATAGCGCCCATGATCCCTGAACCAACGGTCTGCGCCCCATAAGCAAGAGCAGCTTGCTTAAAGGCATCGCCCCATGATCCTCCTGTCAGTTTAGCCGACAGAGCAGAGGCAATCGGTCCACCGATACCCGGAGCAATCATGTTTCCAATTATCGGAGCGGCAATGGGAAGTACTTTTTTGAAAATCTTTTTGACGGCTTTGAAAATCTTTTTAAAGAAAAATTCCGGCTGACCTGTTACAGGATTGAGGGAATTAAATTCGCTGCCTACCACGTAGCGGTTGGGGTTCTCGATCCCCATCATCTTCATCTGCCAGAGAAGCTGGTTCTTCAGTCCCGGATTCGCATCGAGAATTTCTCTGGGAACAATCGTCTCACCTTCGGCAGCGTGGACCATGTAAGAGTCACCATAACGCCCCAGAGTAGCCAACCCATTGGCCAAGGCCGCAACGGTAGGCTCTCCCTTATATTTAGGTTCCGCATATTCCATCATGATACCTCTAATACACTGGCAACCGCATAGATTTTGGATGCTACGTCACAGTTAAGTATTAGCGTATCACTGGCCTCTAAAACAAAAGGTCCAGTCAGGGACGTATCAGACAATGTTGTAAGGCTTTCTTTAGCTAAAGTAGCTGTAACTGAAGCCGAACTGTCTGTTATTTTAGGGTACACCACTATAGTGCCGGAATGACTGTTGTACAAATTTATGTTCTTGATAATAGCTTCCGTGACATCTGGACAGGTGTAGATCGTGACATCGCCTGTAGAACCCACCAAAGAAGCAACGGTTTTGTATGCAATAGCCATTATTTAATCCACACTACTTCGGGTTCTTCTAAAGTTGCAGGGTCATTAGGAGAAGGAGTAATGATAAACTCACGTAAAGCTGCCCTATATGTATCCCACTCCACTAGATTATCCGGTTCTAATTTTTGTCTTACGTCCGCTAATCCAACCCAATCAGATTCAGCTAATCTTATTTTCACTTCTAGACTATGAGTCATTTTTTTAGCTTCATCATCAGCTTCCGGTATAATCGGTTTATCATAGGAGGAACCATTCCATATATCCCCTTCTTCTACATCTGCTATGGCTTCTCTAATGCTATGATTATCCGGTACTTTCCAGTTACCTTCTGGGTCATACTCTATTCTTTGAATAATTATATTATTACTGTCTAATAAAAAATATGTTCCTACAGTCATTGTTTGAACCTTAACGTATATATAAAAATTTTACCTGCTGCTCCACCGCCGCCAGCACCAGAGTCAGCATCTCCTACATTCATAGATCCTCCGCCACCTCCACCACCGCCAGGAAAGCCACCTGCTCCACCTGTTCCACCCGCTGTACCAGATGAGTTTGAACCAAAACCACCGCCACCACCATCTCCTCCGAAAGTAACATTTGTTCCAGCAGATCCAGAAGCACCAACAGAAGTCCCGCCGTTGCCGCCGCCACCACCAGAGATTTTATACCGATAACCTGAAGTGGAAGACCCCCAAACACCAGCACCGCTACCCCAAACACTGTAATTACTGTTTGGACTGGCAACCCATGCATTGTCTCTTAAACCACCAGCACCCAAACCAGAAAAAGAGGAGCTACTAGGGAAATCTTGCGAGGCAATTGGTCCACTCCAATAAGCACAACCCTTGCCGCCTGGGCCACCACCATACGTGGAACTACTATAATATTCACATGCACCCCCGCCGCCGCCAGGGCCTACTCCGGGTCTTCCCGCTCTCCCATAATATGAATCCTCTCCGCTTCCACCAGCGCCAAAGCCACCGCCATATATAAAGCTATTATAGGTGCCACCACTAGGATTGCCTTCTGCGAAAAAACCACGATTAATTACCATTCCCGGCGTACCATAACTTGATCCCCCTCCTACACCACCAAATCCTCCTATGCCAACAGCACAATGTAAGGCTCCATCAACAACCATGGAGTCACCACCTCTGCCCCCATTATTACCATAAGTGCTTGATGTACGTGCTGATCCTGCTGATCCTGCTGATCCTACAGTTATAGAAAGAGTAGCTGGTAACGAAGCTGCTGGCACTATAGAATAATCTACACCCCCTCCAGAACCTCCCCCACCACCAGAATCATAAGTAGACCCTCGACCGCCAGAACCACCACCTCCACCCCCACCAACAGCATATATATAAACTTGAATAGCTCCGTCTGGTTTTGTCCACGTTCCAGAAACAGTAAAGATTTGTTCATCAACTTCAAAAGAAGTGGAAGGAACACCAGTTACGGTACTGGTAAAATCTACGACTCCAGTAGAAGAAATTGAAAAAGCATCTGAATCTGATACAGAACCTATCGTTCCAGCATCTGCAATAGTAAGGTTGTTAAATTGTGGGCTGTCTCCTGTACCTAAACCTAAGCTAGTTCTGGCCGTAGCTCCGCTTTCAGCGACAAAGTTAGCCCCATCGCCTACAATAAAATTACCATTGGTAACCGCTAATCCCGCCACGTCCGCTAAAGTTCCAGTGGCGGAAATTGTCCCACTGCCTGTTATCGCACCTCCTGTTAATCCCGTTCCCGTAGCCACACTTGTAACGGTTCCGTCGCCAGTACCGCATCCCATACTTGTACGGGCCGTAGAGCCACTCTCCGCTACAAAATTCGCTCCGTCCCCAACTATAAAGTTACCATTTGTTACAGCCAAACCTGCTACATCTGCCAAAGTCCCTGTGGCGGAAATTGTCCCACTACCTGTTATTGTCCCCCCAGTTAAACCTGTTCCAGTAGCAACACTTGTTACCGTACCATCTCCTGTTCCACACCCCATACTTGTACGTGCGGTAGAGCTACTCTCCGCTACAAAATTAGCCCCATCTCCAACTATAAAGTTACCGTTTGTAACCGCTAGTCCTGCAATATCTGCTAAAGTTCCAGTAGCAGAAACGGTGCCACTAGTAGTAATGGTTCCTCCAGTTAAACCAGTACCCGTACCTATGCTAGTTACAGTACCACCACCTGCCGCTGTGGAATCAGGGGTTCCAAAGCTCATAAACCAAGAAATACTATGTGTTTCATCTTTCCCACTGACCACAGAGGGGAATTCCTTGTTCGTTAAAGCCCGCTCTACGTCACTAAGGATAAGCTCAAACGTATCCACTTCATACGAAACAGGGGCTTGTGGAAGCTCATGATCTAATAATTTAGCCATTACCGCCTGCCATCAGGACGAAGTCCAATACGCAAATCACCTAACGTCCAACCTAAGTCTACAGAATCACTTTCAATACGCACAACAGCTTGTCTGGCACGGGCTCTCACAAAGGATTGCTGGGTGCTGCTGGTAACCGTGCTGGTCGAATTCGTGGTCAAGGACTCAAGGGGATAGTTCCTTGTTTTAAGAACGTAATCGATAGAGCCGGAAGAATCTACACTGGTGTCCCGCATAGCAACGTCAGGGATAAGCCTACTCACGAACATGAACTGTTCCCCATCCCCCAAATCAAAATCGGCGGACTCGATGTAGGAACTCATGGCACTCCCATCATTGTTCTCGCCACTTTCTTGAACATAAACATACTCTACCTCACTGACAGAACCAGAGGCTCGAGGGTTTTCATGGATACCTTGGTCAACCCAAGCAGTTCTGGCCAAGGTTCCAATGTCCCACGCACCTTCTGTATGGTTGAATTTAACGTAACGGTCTATTTCAGTGGAATCGGCAGATGCGTAAAACCAGATCACTTCATCAAACATATTGTTAGAGGCGCCAAAAAACTTGTGACCTTGGTCTGCATTAATGTCGGAAAACACGTATTGAAGAACACTACATGGAATAACCTGCAATCGGCCAGAATAGACGTAGAAGTTATCACGCCCCATCCAGAAGACCTTATCCCCAACAGTGATTGCCGCGTTAAGACCTATGACGGATACGTTACTAGCAACGAGAGCAAACGAGAAAACATCATCCGGGCCAACAAAACGCATGGCATGAAGGTTCACGTCTGTCCAGATGAGGATCTCTTGTCGGGTTTTAACGGCAGTGATAATCTCAGATCCAGCCGAAAGCCGCAAACCTCCCGCAGTGTTTGTAGCCGTGGGCGTCCAATTAAACGGATCTTCTTGGTTGGACCACCGTACTTCGAGCAAGTCTTGGTCTGTCTCACTTCTTGGATTACATGCAAAGGCAACTATATGACGATCCGCCGTGGACATCATAATCTTACGGGCAACCGTTGGGGCATCCGAAGCACCTGACGGCTGGTCTGCAAAGGAAGTAGCACGGGCGCTCGTTCCCAAGGTCTTGTCCCAATAGTACGGCGTCCCATCATAGGCATTAAACATGAGATCTTCGCCCCAGTTATCTTGGGACCATAGACGTATGTTGGAACCAGCGGACGTGGATATGTCCGCAGCTTCGCCCCATCCAATGAAGTCGTGGGCTTCTTTTACAGCCGTGCCATCAGCATGTTCTGCTGCCGTTGTATTACGAGCAGCGCGAACTACTCCCGCATCCAAGGTCTGAGACGTTTTCCCCGTATACTGAATAAGCTCTTGCTCAATCTGAATCAGTCCAACATAGGTTGCTGCATCCCCACTAGTATGTGCCGCTGCCGTAGTACCGTCCGTTTCACGGGTCAAATCAGATAAGGTATTACTGGTGTTGTTGCCGTAACGAATTTTCTCACTATTAATGAGAACAGTTCCCTGAGCCGGGAAGCTTGAAGAATCGGCTAAAGGAATGGAGGTACTTACATCCGTTAAGTTTGCTGTAATAGTAGTTGCAGCCGTATCAAAATCCGCAGCAGACGTTAAAATTATAGAGGTCGCAGAATCACTTATGAGGCCATTAAGCGTGGTTTCCGAATAAGTCTCAACAGAACCACCCCACAGTCCCGCGCCCCAACCAGTACCAGGGACCACAACCCCAAGACCCGCACTAATCTGATACGCTGCTTTGACGGCAGAACCACCTCCAGCCGTACTGCCAGACCCCGCGCTGCCAGCCGTTGAAACCGTATAACTGTTAGGATTAACAACAGTGAGTTCAAATTCCAGGTTGAGTTGGGCAGCGGTAATGCTATCTGTCGTTGTGGCACCGGAAATTGTTACATAGTCTCCAGACCTTGCGCCATGCGCCGTATCATTGATGGTTACAACACCGCTTGAGGCAGTTCCTGTCACAATAGGATCAGTTCCCAAAGTTACTGTCTTTCTAAGGGGGGTTATGTCGTTATATGTTCCACCCTCCTCTATATAGAACTTAGCTTCTGTTCCTACCCCCATATACTTGGAAGCATCTAATGCCGCCCAGGTGTGTAAAGAACGTGTCGTACCAATAATTGTGTTAGAACTAAGCTTGGTCCAGCCCCCCATTTTCTCCGGGCGCCCTTTCCTAAACCGAATTAAATCGGAATCATACCAACCGTTCTCTGCCGCATAGGAAGTCGATTCTCGATTAATTCCGGGTTTGAAAGTGACCTTTGTAAGAGGCATTAGAGCTTACTTACCAACAGAGCGATTATCGTACCCATAGCTCCCAATAAAAGTGCCGTTCCGGTCATCATAACATGCTCAAGCCGTCTAAGACGGGCGTTCACTTGGGAATATCGTTCCTCACATAAAGTCACGTGTATCTCCAAATCACGTGTTTCATTCATTATCAGGCCAATCGTGTATGGGTGCTTTACCCGTAGGCTTTTTATCTCCATCTACAGGAACTACAAACATCGCTTCCAGAGCGGCAACATCCGAACAAGCATTAATGGCTGTTTCTATCTTGTCACAAGCGGCTCTCACCGCATCACGATACGTGGAAACCTTGGACGAAATGGCCGTGGTTTTTTCAGCTAAACGAATGACATACCAATCAGTTTGAGCAAGGAGACCCTTTGCTTTGTCTTTAGTAGTGGTCACCCACACACTTTTCAATCCTGGTACTGTAACCCCATCTGTTGTTACGTCATCCATGCTTTTAGCCGTTTTAGTTTTCCAGGCACCCGTAACCGCATCCGAACCAATCGTATAACTGAAATCACTAAATTTATGAAACTTCTGGTCAATCGGCGTTTCTGAATAAGGGTAAATTCCAATTGCCTTTAATTCAGAAGCACTCCAAGAAGTAAAAATATTGGGGGAATGTCTGATATCATCAATAGTGATAGATTGTCCTTTGCGAACAACCTTAGTTACTTGATCTGCTTTAACTATAGCCCACATAACTTACCTCGCTCTCGCTTGTCCTACACCACTACCGCCAAATGGATTCTCTGCAAAGGCACAATAAATATAAGTATCGTCTGCGTTTAATGCTCCAGCCGTATCTCTTAGTTTGAATCCATTACTTGTAAAATCTAAACTAGGATCTTCTGTGTAGTCTGCATCAGTACCATTGGCATAAAGTTCTAAGTTTACAGGGTTATATGGATTTCTCTTATCATCACGAATAGTCCAATTCCCTGTCGATCCTCTTCTTTTTATCATTAACCAAGCTGGTTTAAATCCAAGATAAACAAATGGTCCATCATCATCATCATTACCGGGATATGATCCAAACTTTGAATAGCCTTCTACTCCAACCCAAGAATACATTATCATCGTATTTGTAGAACCATTACTCTGGGCTGATGATCCAAGATACACAATAGCTGCTGTTGGACCACCAGCATAATTTCCCCCATCAAATATAGTTGGTGTATCAGCTTGAGCAGCATTTTGATCTAAAACTAAATAATAAGACCAACTCGTTAGACCCGTATGCCCTGCTGCCCAATTGTTAGTAGTGGCTGTATTTTTTATCATTACAAATTCTGGTGCAGCAGAAAGCCCATGACCAACTGTGGCATTAGCTCCTGTGCCTTCAAAAGTTGCAATAGAGAATCCAGCATCTGTATTAGCAGAAACAGTGGAATCTATACTACCTTCCTCATTCAACGTCCCAGTTCCATTTGCTACCCATTGCCATAGAACATTGGAATTACCATCAGCGTTTATTACAGCCTCATTTCCTATCTGTACTCCCTGCTGAAGAAAACGCTGCACAGAACCAACAGAAGTAGCTTGTGCATAATTTCCATCACTTGTTATATATTCATAAATACCCCGTACTCTATCTAGTAACATATGAGATTCTGTCGCCTCACGATCCTTTAGCCATGCAAAACCTGTGATACCAGCGGTATTTTCATCTCTATTATCTTGGGTAATAGCTTTCGCATCCGTTGGGACTGTATATCTAAAATATCCCCCAGCATCTGAATCGAGGCTAAGGGCTGTGCCATCCCAATAACGCCACTGACCAAAGTTACATTTTATCGCATCAGCACCTCCAGTTGCTCCAATCACTACAGTATATTGTTGTGCAGTATTGCCTGGACCTGGGTTGATAGGATAAGCAGTTCCTCGTGATGTGCCATCTTGATAGAATTGCACAGTGTCACCATTAACATGAACACCAATAACCTCACCAGCCGATGCTGTAAAAAGAGTAGCTGCCAATTCTACATTATTGCTATATACATATGTACCAGCAGAATTCCATGTTAAATATAAACCATTAGAATTACCCATATCATCAGCAGGGAATATTGCTACTCTGACGGTATCTCCCCTCGTCCATTGTATTTCAAAATAGAAATTTGAAGCCGAAGCCCAAGTTTGGGTAGCCTGAACATTAGTGCTAACACTACTCGCCATATCTAAATTACCAACCGTCAAAGATGATGGTGCATTAAATTCATATGGTGTTGCTGCTATCGTAGCAAAGTTCCTCGTAGGCGTGTCGTACATCTGGTTGGAACCGTTAGTGGTATCCATGTTAGTTTCAGTAAAATCATTGGTATTACCAGATGTATCATCCCCTAAATCATTTCCTGTACCAAATTCTAAATAAAAGCCTTCATCTCCAAATGTCAGTCCAGAAACATCCTTAGGTATCCAGCGATTTGTTGAGGTATCTGTCTCACCAAATGAAGATGGTGCTAAAGCAGTACCGTCTACAAAAACTATCTCAGACATATAACCATCAAAGAAATCTGTAGCACTTGGAGTCAAAAATGTTCCAATACCTTGAGGTTCATTAGCCCCAAAATTTCCACCTGCTTCATTTAAAGCAGGGTCAACAGACGCAGCAAAGCTTGTTTCCTGTACTCCATTAACATAGATTTTAATTCTATCCCCTCCTGAAACTTCAGTAGAATCAAAGGCAACAATAATATTTACCCAACCATCCGTATGGGTAAATTTACGGTTAGTGTTTCTCCTGAAAAGTCTCGCACTTGAAGCATATGAATCCAACTCTAATGTATCATCATTATTAAACCTAAACATGGTATAACCAGTTGTACCCCCGCTTGAGTCACTACCAGCAGCCATTATAGTACAATATATACTCCCTCCACTTAACATTCCCCGCTTAATCCAAAGGGACAGAGTCCATGTTTTTGTATCTCCACCAGTACCAAGAGTAGTGCTTAAATAATCACTACCCCCTCTATCAAACCTAGCAGAGTAATTAACAGTATAAGCATCTTCAAATGGTATGAAGTTACCTACACGTTGACCTGCCCCATTACCTTCATAGAGTACTGGTAGGAAATTAAGAGAAGGATTTGTTATTGTTGGGGCTGGTAGATTAGCTGTATTGAGATACTTAAATCCTGTTGGTAATGTAACCCCAGTTATATCAAGCTCAACAACAGAAGTGGTGGAGTACGATCCGCCAGAAACAACAGGAGCAATCGGACCAATACCTGTAAGACCAGAATTAAACGCTTCACCAGTACCAGCCGCTGGGTCTCCAGACCACGTACCATTCTGCCCAAACCAGAGTTTGTTGTTATCTAGGTCAAGGGCAATATCTACATAGTCACCCTCGGATAAAGTGAAAAGACTACTGCCTAATGACCCATTGTGATTTACCTTACCACTTTCACCCCCGCCATCATTAGTAAACATTGCCCATGCGTAAGCGTCTGCACCAAATAATCCTTGATCATACCCGATAGGGTAGTTGATTGCTGCTAATCCAATAGCAGGGTATCCGTTGGCAACACCTGTCACATACTTAACCCGCCACGCATACTTACCTGTTTCAACAGCAATAGTGCCTATCACGTATTGCTGTTTTTCTGTACCAGCCCCTGTATACTTTGTATTCCCCTCAGAGAGTATTGGATTGACGTTCCAACTAGTACTGCCATCAGTTCCTGTTACTACAGAATTCCATGTACATAGATTCCCTGTCGCAGTGCCGCTATCATCCGCTGGACGGTCATAGGTCCAGTTAGAAGTCCCTGATGCAAAACTACTGGTAGTAAAATGATTAGTGTTACCACTTACATCATATCCAATAGTAGTGGTATCTGTTGAGTCAGCAAAGTCTAACCAGAATCCATAATTACCCCAGGTTAATCCTGTAAGATCTTTAGGTATCCAACAACCATTTGAATCTTCTGTACCAAAACTTTCTGGACCTAAAGCTAATCCATCAACTAATGCACACTCTGAGAAATATCCAGGGGTATATGTTTCAGTTTCGTTAAAATATCCCCATACTCCCCAAAACTGTTTCTCCGTATCTTGCATATATTTAAATTGTGTGTTTAGTGTTAAATCAGTACCAGATTCCCAGGATATCAATGTACCATTATGGTATACAAGATTCCTATTTGCTGAAAATGCATTTGCAGAATCAATAATAAATACGAAATGCTGCCATGCGGTAGGATCACGATATTTAGGATCGGAGTATTTAGTACCTCCATTATAAGTTATTATAGCCTCTGGTATACCAGCATCCGCTCCAGCCCCAATTCCACCAGATAAATATTCACCACTTAAAGTTGACCCACCAGATGTGCCACCCCAATGATAATAATTTTCACCGGAACTAAAATCAGGGTTAGCATTTTTAAACCAATAGGACACAGTAAATGTCTTATCACTAGTAGCTGATCCAGAATTAGTTCGAGTTAAATAATCTGCCGTACCATCCAACCAGATAGCTCCTTTAGGAACCCAACCAGCGGCCTCACCCGTAGCCGCGAACCATTGTGAACTAGAAAGGACCATTATGAAAAAGCCAACTGTGGTGCGCCTAACTGAATAGAACCTGCCGCTTTTATAAAGTACGGAATGATATCCACCGCATTTGCAGCGGTAGAAATAGTCAAACCAGAGCCCCCTGCCGTTTCATAATCCGTTCCTAGAGCAAGCGTTCTGGAACCTGTGACATCTTGAATAATGACGATAATCCCAGATTGGCCCACCGTTTCCGTAGTAGGATTATCAAAAGTAACATTACCCGTAAAGGTCAGGATGAAGTTCTGATAAGAGTTAAAGTCGAGTGTAATACCGCCAGTATTTGTAGCATCCGTTAAGGTTGCCCCAATTGCGGCCTTACCAAATGTAGTCATCTGGATTTCGTCAATAGATATAGCAGGTGTCGTGCCAACCGCTACACCCAGACCTATCACAAGATCATCTTCCGAATCGTCGAGCCCTATGTAATAGTCTTGTGCATTACCATCGAAGACGATTTTGGCGTCTTCCGTTGCTCCATCACCGATTGTTACGGCATCGTCCGTAATGGAAAGAATGTTATTTGTTCCTACGGTAGAACCTTCTCCAATAATGAGTTTATCCTCACTATCGTCTAAGCCGACATAAAAGTCTTTGGCGTGACCGTCAAAAACGATCTTAGAATCAACTTCAGTACCATCGCCAATCGTTACAGCATCGTCGGTGAAAGAGAGGATGTTGTTGGTTCCTACCGTAGAGCCTTCGCCAATAACGAGTTTATCGGCACTGTCATCGAGTCCGATATAGAAATCCTTGGCATTACCGTCATAAACCAGCTTAGTATCTTCTTCCGAAGCATCACCGATTGTTACAGCAGCGGCAGGGAAAACTACCGCTTGGTTTTCATCTATCGACATTGCCGGGGTAGTACCAACCACGGATCCAGAGCCGATTACAAGATCGTCCGCACTATCATCTAGGCCGATATAAAAATCCTGTGCCGCACCGTCGAAAACAATCTTAGTGTCTTCTTCCGAAGCATCCCCAATAGTAATTGAATCGGACACGTACAAATTAGCAAGCGCATCTACAACAGCCGCACCCGCACCCGCACCATCACAATATATAATAGCAGAAGAACCGTTAGGTACGGTGATATTGGCACCAGATCCCTGGCTAATAATAACGCTGTATGGACCACTAGACCCGGAGTCCGTTGTGGCATTTATAACTAAAAAATACGCTGCTACATCATTCGGAGCTACCGTAACCGTATTATTAGCACCAAGAGCCCCCGTGAATTTAAGCACACGATACATTCCAGCTTGAGCATTATCGGCACCCACATCTGGGCTAGCTTCTCTAACGGTCAAAGTATGTGTTGTTCCTGAAATGGCTACCGCGCTATATGACGCAAGTCGATCCACAATTTTCCAATTATAATTAGTAGTATCACCCCAAGTGCCTGATTGAGATCCACTAGTAATTTGTTCTATGCCATAAGTATCTGTGTTTGCCATAACCTTTTCCTTATGCTGCTATCTGTATCCAATTGGCGGATTGCCCTGGAATAATTTCTTGCCAAATTAATGCTACGCCAACTGCCGTGGAAGCTTGAACTCCATCAGGTGTGACAGTCATAGATATTCCCGCTGTTGGAGATCCTACCTCTGTAGCTGCGGAAACTCCAGAAGGGGTACATATAATACCTGCGGAGGCAGTTGGAGAACCCACCGCTGTAGCTGCTGAAACTCCTGTAATTGATTGGGTCACAGGTACAACAATAGTTAAAGAACCTACGCCTGTAGCTGCTGAAACTCCTGTTATACTAATTGTTATAGGAAGACTAGCAACCGCCGTCCCCACCGCTGTAGCAGCCGATACCCCCGTAATGGAAACAACTCCAGGACCATTCCACGGACCTGAATTCCAAGTAGCTCTGCCCCAGCCGTTTAGGGTAGTATTTTCTGCCACTAAGAGATCCTTATAGCCGCCGTATTCGCGCCATCAGCAGGCCACTGAATAGTGAAATCACCTGCACTGGAAGATTTCGCCGTTACAAAATCATACATCGCTACCGAAGGATAAGCCGCATGATTAGTTGTGGATCCCGTACCCGCAGTAGATAAGGTAGAGTTATATATCAACGCCCCCATTGCACTAGCAATAGTAGAAGTGGACCAAGTAGTATCTGCGAAGTCGAGAAATGCTGTACTCACACTACTACTGTTATCGCTCATACCAAGGGTTATACTTCCCAAAGCAGCACCTCCTGCACTATACGCCGTACCCGTTACTTCATTGCTTGCGGTATAGCCAGTAGTGTCCTGATCTATTGTGGCGCTATCCGTAAACATAGCCACCTTAAACGTATCCGCTCCAATAGGAGAAGAACCTGTGCGCGTATGAGGGGTCCAAAAATGTATTCCAGCCATTGCTTGTTCTTTAAATGTTCCACAAACAGCAGATGTTCCAATAGCCATTACAGTCTCCTTATAATTTCAGCAATATCTTCGTGACCTTGCTTTTTCATTAAAGCCCAAATTGTAGTTCTTTCACTTTGAGCCATCCTATTCATATAAAAAATTAATATTTCTTTCAACCTATCCTTATACGCTAAAGCTTGTTCACGTATAACAGGTGGCGCATCTTCCGAAACCAGCATAATTTTATTCAACGCCATCTCAGCCATTTCTTCAGGAGAATGACCCCTGTTTGTAGACGTGAAGACAGAAACTTGCCCTATTTCAGAGTTGCTAGAAACGTCGAACATTACGCTACATCCCTACGAACTCGGTCATAACGATACTGATCTCGAGTTTGTAAACCTTCTCCCAGGTTCTTCATCCACTGGATACCTTCCATAAATCTATTGTTATAGAAACTTAATAGATCAGACTCCCCTTTCATGAACGTATAGGCTTCAACTAAAGACCCATAAAGCATGGACAACTCGGCATTTGTGCCAAGCCAACTGGTTCCATCGCTACTTGTCGTTATGGAAGTAGGACGATAAAAATAATGAAGCTCCATTGAAAAATCAGCATTGGGAGTCGGTGCTAACAAAAAAGTACTCTCGTCCCAATCGGCATAGTACTTAGGGGTCCCTGTCGTAGCGGGATCCGGGGTGTAATCCTGTAGAAAAGTCACCTGCTTATACAGCAAAAATGTTTTGGTTGAAGAGCTTATACAACTTAAAGAATTCTGAGACAGAAAATCAGTTGGTTTCTCCAGATATTCATTTCCGTTAGTTGCGCTACCTTGAGAATTTTTACGAAAAACATCTAACTGACATTCCTTCAGAATCCGTTCTTCCGCATTTACAATAAAAGTCGGAAGCTGAGTTGTGAAGGAAGTCTCTGTGTTTTGCGTATAATCCTGAATCGCTGTTTTTAAGGTAGTAAATGTAAAAGCCATATCATGCACTCACTGTTACAGGTCCAGCAGAAGCTGTTCCACCGCCACCCAAGACATTTCCTGATGTGGCTGTCCCACTTCCTGATGTGAACGTATACCGATTATCATTTACTTTGGTAATAGAAAAGCCGGCTGCGGCCTCAATAGCCGCTGCTGTAAACCCATCAAAAGCTTCTACAGAACGAAACCTAACCGTATCCCCAGTGCTTCTTCCATGCCCTGGTTGTGTGACCGTGATCACAGCACTTCCACCGGATCCAGATTTAAAAGGATTGAACTGCAAGAGAACCATAACGGGTGGCTCAGTGCGATCTGGTCTACTGATCCTTAATGCTTGTGGATCTGGCTTAACACGCCTGGGATAAAGTTGAGGTTGCTTTGCCTCATACTCATCTTTCCCTACCAACAAGTTGTTCCACTCCAATGTCATGTTGGTCAATTTATAGGATCTCCCAGAACGATCCGAGACCCCCAAGGCATGTCTAGGAGAGGCATACCGTGGCATTAGGTCACACTCAAAGACGTGTAACTAGGCACAAGGCGCAAAGACACACGTTCTCCATCCTCTGATGCTGCTCGATAAAATTCTTCTTCGTACAGATCTTTTAACGTACCAATACGTTCTGGAGCTTTCTTTATCGATAAATAGTACGCTAATCCAGCTACCAGACACGGTAAAAATCTAAAGGGAATTTCCGCATCGTTTATAGACGCATCTATGTCTTCTATGCGCTTCACACGGTAGTAAATCAACTGATCTGTAGAATTTTCTGGTACGGGCCATACCGATAAAGTGGGAGTAATCAAACGGTCCACATAAAACTGTGTAGGGCGCCCTTGGGTAGTTTTATCTGGGATATTTAAATAGTCTTGTCGCCCTAATCGGGTCACACCAATATCTGTACCAGAACGTCTGATTACAGCTTCGAGCATATCTACTGTTGCTTGAGCATCCGCCAAACTAGGAGCGGAAGATACGGTAGTGGTAGCAGAACTGGACGAACCCGTAATAGTTTCGGAAGCACTAAACGTACCAACAGGGACAGTGATCGTCATAGAAGTACTCGTAGGCGCCGTAATTATACTTGCCGTAGCTGCACTCGTACCCCCAGTAATGGTTTCTCCTACTGAAAAGCTTGAAGAATCAGCCACAGCCAAAGTGATAGTGCCTATAGGATATGTAGCTACAGCAGACGAAGAAGACAAGTGAGCAAACGTTAAGGTAATCTGCTCAACTGTCCAAAGATTAAGTCCTCTGTTCGCCCATTCCGCAAACAGAAGATTTAAAGACCGCCTAGAAGTTGCCCCATCATAGCCAGTACGAAGTTCAAGACCGCATCTCTCAAAGGCTTCTTCGATCACATCGGCCATATTTAAGTTAAAGTCAACGGACCCTGAAGTAGCCATAAGAGTTAGTATTCCTTAATGCACTCGAGAACCACCATGTATGTATCCCCCGCTCCATGCCCTACTGTCGTAAATCTTAAATCTCCAGTAGGACTAGTCGCAGAGTTTACAAGACCTCCAAATGAGGAAAAATCAAAATCCCCTTGGTAGCCTGAAGGAAGTTCAACCGCTAATGTATCAGTACTGGCATCCCACAGAATTTTTAAAGACAGGCCAATCGTACTAAACCATATCTTGTTTATGTGGAGATTGCTGCAAGATGTTCCATCTTGCAGCGTGGCCAAACCAGAAACATCTACAGCCATAACGGCGCTTTGCCCACTGTCCACGTAAGTGTAGGCAAAAGATTTTACAAACTTCCGGGGACCGTCCTCTATAACCTTTTCCGTAAAGGTATCAGCCATACTTTACCCCTATTCTTTGATCAACCCAGAAAGTACCATCGCCTTGTGTGCAGCACTACCGGGAGGTGGAATCTCCAAAGCAACCTTTTTCTTTCGTTCAGGTTTCTTCTTTTCCGTCCAAGCTTCATTTTCAGGCGTAGCCGGATCATCCCCAACAAACTTTCCTTTGGTGGTCCGCGTTCTGGTTTTTGCCATGTCTCACCTATTATGGTTGTTTGTTGTACTGAACCATACCATCCGTGGTACGCTGTGCTACCGTCAAGAGATAATCACAATCAACCTTATTGGCCGCAGCTTCACCAGCTACAGCAGCAAACCACGTAGTCATTTGAGAAGTGGGGATGTTATCGGTAGTTGTTGTAACCAAGGCCCGGTCAACATAAAATTCTACCTGTCCAGTACCACGAACAATAAAGCCCAACCGGCGATCACCGCTAATTGTACTTCCAGAAACTGAACCATCAGCCATATCTATACCAGTATCTGTTTTAGTTTCGGTGCCTCCACTGTCACAAACAGCATAAATATCTGCTGCTTCATCCACAATCAAAAATCCTATTTGGTTATTGGTCGCAAAAGGAACGCCTGTAGCTAACGTACCATTTTCACATAAACCAACAAATACATCCATTTGATCCGCATCTGTCGAAACGATACGGGTTTCAAAGTATATATTCTTACTGGCCTCTGGTCCCCAGATTTCATTACCTTGAAGAGAGGCACCCGTATTGTCTGATCCAGTACCGGCAATTTCGTACCAGCCGCCAACAGCGTCAGCTAAAATAGCACCTGTACCACTGGTAAGTTGTGAATAGGTCCAATCATTGGTCCCATCAACTGCGATCCCAGTAAAATCTTCATACTGGAAAACATAATCAGGGTTTGATTGAATTGGTAAGTTCGTGAACCACGCACCACCAGCGACTTGATTCGCTCCACCGCTATATGCCACAGGTCCAGAAAAACGTGTAGTACCCATAAGTACCTCCTTACGAAAGGTTTTGCCCTAGAGTCTTCGTAAGCGTCTGCTGGGTCAGTCGCTAGGGCTAAAATAATCCCAGAAAATGGGAGGAGGTTACCCTCCCCCCGTATTCTCTTTACGCTCCAGGTGAACCGTACACGCAACGTGGATCCGAATACCCAAAGCTGTAACGCTCACGGGCTTTGTACCTCACATTCCCGGTGTCGAAGTCACCTTCCATCTTCGTGGACATGGGAAGACGCTCAAAGTGGATGAACCCACGCGGGGCATCCGTTTTGAGGAACCATGCATCCGTGTCCGTGAGATAGTGGTTAACGACATAACCCTGCGGGAGCATACCCATGTTCCGCGTAGCATTAATATCGTTATCCGCCGTACCCGGACGAAGAGTGGATTCCAGAAGACGATCCGCCACGAACTGAAGTGCGGGCGGCACAAACATCTTCATGCCACGAACGGAAACCTTGAGTCCTCGCTCATCTACATAGCCAGCTATGTCGATAAGACCATTCTCAAGACTGGTTTCGTTCAAGTCAGCCGCCGTGGTGGGTTCATTAGCAAAGGTATTGCCATTAACCAACACGTGCGCTGTGGAGCATAACTCCAGACCATCACCACCCACAAAGTTGCTATCAAAGGCATTGTTCAACGTAGCTGCGCCCTTCACCTGTTTGGTGTTGGACATGCTCCGTGCCAACGCTTTGGTATAGCGGGAAGCAAGACGATCATAGAGATTATCTTCGATTGCTTCTTCCGTAATAGAGAAAGCAAGCGCGATTGTCTCCATCGTATACCTGGCGGTATACGCCTCTTGTGCATCATCAAAGGATACCGCTGATCCTTCCGATTTAACTGGCGCGGAGCCAAAACCGGAAAGCATGACCTCTTCCTCAAATGCACGTTCTGAGGATTCAGTATCATAAAGTTCAGCAGCTTCGTTATCGTACCTAGCGTACTCAAGTCCAAAAAGGGCGTTGAGGCCAGGCTCTAGCTCTTTAGCTAGTTGGGCTCTAGAAATAGCCATATCTCAACTCCTCTAAATGCCAGTGGTCGAAATGGTTGTACCCGCGTTAGCGGAACCATTCGGCGCACTAAAGTGGTTGTTCAAACGAACAATCACACCAACCCCAGCAGCCGTGAAATCCAGATTCTCTGGATTGTCTTCCCATCCCATTATTCTGAGATGAAAATCAGCGGCGGTAGTCGCTGCGGTACTTATATCCACTGATGCAGAAGAAAGACCAGTAGCGGTTGTCCCGCTTGTCGCTGTCGCAAACTGTGCGTTTTTGAATCTGTCAGCTATAGCGGTTGCTTTACTAGTCCACGTAGCATCTGTCGCAATGACAAATAACTGGTTTGGATCATCAGCAACATACGCTTTAATCGGATGATTACTGTCTGCTCCAGAACCAGGCCAGTGGTTACTGAACGTAGGTTTCAATGTAGTACTAGCCACATACTCACAACCCATGAAAACGCCAAGAAGACTTACTGAGCCCCCTGCGGCGGCTCCCACAATATCAATATACCCCGTAGTAAGAGGAATAAGGGGAGAGCCTTTGTAAATGGGATTCGTGTTCCCATTCGCGATTTCGTACATTGGGTAGTTGGCAGTACCGGTCGAGTTAGCAGCTTGGCCCAACATCTGTAAGGGACGTAGGCCAAAACTTCCTTGACTGTTAGCCATCTATTTACTCCTGGCCCTCCATCTTTCGAGGACCTCCAAAAGTTACACTAGACTGCCGTTCAGGTTTACTGATCGGCATAGCCGGATGTTGTTCTCGAGCTAAATCGTTATCAACAGCCGACATCTGGTCTTGAGCCATGCCATGAAAATAGGCGTTGCGTTCATCAGCAATCTCTTCCGGGATCCGTGCTAAGAGCAGTCCCCCTACCCCTATGACGCCAGCGTGTTTGCCGTCCTCAACGGTAGGAATATCGAAGTCTGGGAACTCTTCCCCGCGTACCAACTCCCACCCCTCTCGGGAACGGGAAGATACGTTTTTACGGTCATCATAACCCATGACCTCTGCTCTTATCCACCTATGCCGATAACCTTCCGGCGCAGGCGGGGCGTCCAACATGGACGGCGGCTTCCACGGAGTCGAGCGTGTTTGCTGTTCCCGTGTGTCTTTGGCTCTAGGCGTCTTGGGTGACTTCTGGCGAGTAGTGTTCTCGGTATTCATGGCTAATCCCTCACATATTTTGCGTATTCTTCAAGCGGCACATTAAGCTTCTTGGCAATCGCAATTTGTGAGGCGGATAACCGCACTTTTCTTCGTCCACCTTTGTTGCGGGATTTGGAACCTTCGGCTGACGCAACCTTTTGGTTTCCCCCGGCAGTGGCGCCTTTCTGTCCAAGCTTGTGTGGAAACTCAGACACTAGACGTTTATCAATCTCACTATAGTAGGCTTCTGATTGTGGGTCAAATCCTTCATCTTCCACAAGCCTTCTATGTATTCCAAAAGCCGCATAGGTCATGGCCTCATCGTTCCCAAACCAATTGTTCTTTTCCGCCCACGCTTGAGCGCGAGGATCAGGGGGAGGAGCAGGTTGGGCTTGAGGTTGAGGTTGTGGAGCGGGAGGAGCAGCGGGTTGGGCTTGTTCCGTTTCCTTTTGAGCAACAGATAATCTCTGTCGTTCAGCGGTCAACTGGGCCAAAGCTTCTTGGGCTTCCACCAGTTTGTCCACATCTCCACTTTCATGGGCATCTTTTAGGATTCGTTTGGCCGAATCGATCTGGGATGTAACCCGGTTACCAAATTCTTCTTGATATCCTTTGTCCAGATTATCCAAACGATGTTTAAGGGCTTCGTTCTCTTTACGAACATTTTCCGCAAACTGAATAGCCGTTTGTTTCTGCCGCTCTTCTTCTCGGTACTTGGCGGTCAGATCATTTATTCGACTTTTAGCATTTCGCGAATAATCCTCAAGTTCGCCATCTTTTCCATCAGATGGGGTTTCAACTTCTACTTTTTGCTCCTCCTGAGAAGGCGCTTCGCTCTTCTCTTCTGAGAGATCTACCTCAACGGGAGATTCTTCCGAATCACCAACATCTATTTTTGTTTCTTCGGTATCGGGCATGTCCTATCCATCATATCGTCTTCTCCTTTCTAGACATGTTTAATATCATCAGGCTCAAGAATCGTAGCAAGGACCTCATCATCATTGATGATTCGGACATCACCTTCTTCGATCTTGAACCTAGCTCCAGCATAACGGCCAATACAAATCCATTGACCTTCTTGGCACCACGGCACTGGGTTCTCACCAAACTTGTGAGGATCCTTGTATGCCAATGGTCCAACCTTTACGACATAAGCAACAACCGTTGCTAATGCCTCACGATCCCGTACAGCATCAGGAATAAACACACCACCATCCGTGGTGGCTTTCCCCATATAGGGCATCACTAAAATACGCCACCCTGTCGGCTGGGGAAGTCTTTCACTTAACGAACTTTCTAAAAGAGCGGGATCCAGAACCTTGTCTTCTTTAGCAACATAAGCTTCCTTGGTGGAAGCTTGAGGTTCAACTATGTGATCTGGCACATATAAGGTCTTGCTCATTCTTCTTTCTCCATTTTTTCTAAGCGGTCTTTTATTTCCCGTTCCGCATATTCAAGCCCTTCTAATTCCCCTACCAGTTGCTTATACGCTTCCATTGTAGAAGGAGAGCCATGTAATATGTTTTCTTGTGTTAAAGTTATACGACTTTCTACCGTCTTTAAAATGCCGTATGCAAACGACAAAGTATCTTCCATTAATAACTCCCAGAGAACCGTTTTCCTTTTACAGCCCCGCCCTTGGAGTAACGAATGGGTTCACGTTTAAAAGAAGCCGTGCCACCATGAGCATAGCCTAATTCATCTACGACACGCGGCATTGGACCACGGCCAGTTTTCACGACATACCCACCGCCTACCTGGTGAACCTTGCCACCTACCTCATCCGCATACTCTTGGGCATCCATCTTGTCGGGGTAGATAACTCCAGCCGGCATCAGAAAGTTCCTTTGCCGTTATTGTCGTTGTAGTACCGGCCACGCACCTGAAACTCGGTGCCTTGGATAAGCTTTTCCGACCTACGGTCCAACTTTTTCCGACCCCACTCCACAGGCACATCTTCCGTACCGTGCGTGACATCATACGTCTTTCCGGGATCATATCCCTTATTGTCATCCATAACGTTCTCCTAACGTTCTAAAATGTTTCACGTGAAACATTCACGCTCTGCTTTTCTTCTTCTTTCGTTCCGCGCCCTTAACCTTACCTTTGTTGATAGAGGCGTAGAACACCGTGTCCCCCTTCTTTTTAGTACCGTAAACCCTACGCATGTTGCGGCGGATCTTTTTACCTTTGTTGGTAAGGACCATCTATTCCCCGCGCCCTGGTGCGCTCCCGTATTCTTTGCCCATCTCGTTTATACGTTCCCTGTTTACATCGGCACGTAAGAGCGCAATATCTTCTTGGGAATCAATTTTCTCTCGAGTTATCTCGTTGTTTTCCGCTTCTCGACGCTCTTCCCAATTTATCCTATCGGAAAACTCAGTTGCTTTACGCTCCATATCCAGAGCTTTGATGTCCAATTCTTTCTCACGTAATTTAACCAAAGGATCAACATCCGCACCTGGAGGTGGACCCAACAGAGGCATGATCTCTTGCGTATATTCCGCAATCAATTGCGCGACTTCCGCTTCAACATCGATCTGGGGTGGTTCCATTCCTTGAGCGGCAGCTTGTTCTGCAACCATCATCATCTTGGCCTGTACTGTTCCTCGCGCTTTAAGAGCAATATGCTCACAGATATGTGCCTGTAAAAGACCCAATACGGGTGGCGTTCCGGCAGGTACAGGCGTCTTCATAAAGACAAGATGCGAAGTGATGTGGGCATCATGATCCTGAGTAGGAAATGCCTGAAGCGTCTCCTGAATCAAGGAACGAGCATTCTCAATCGCAGGATCTGTAGGCTGGGGTGGTTGTGGAGTCGGTAAAATAGACTCAATATCCTGAACCCCAAGCGCATGGTACATACGGCGATACGCCTCAAACAGATTGTGCATCTGCGGGTTGGACTGCGCTAGTTCCAACTGGCTCTGCGCCAAGGCAAGCCGCTGCGATAAGGAAAAGATATTTGGATCTGAGACAGGGATGATGTCTACGCGGTCATCAAAGTCTGTCTGTTTGATTGTAGATTCCGCACCATAGACACTGTACGGATACATAGGCGGCAAAGATTCCGCAAATATCTTGGCCAACATCTTGAATTCTTGTTTCTGGGCAAAGTGCAACCGTTTATGAATAGCCGACATAACCCTCGAGCCACGCTCCAAAAGCGCAACCGTAGTCCCTACAGGTGCCTGTTGATTACCATCACCAACCTGCATGTCCGCAATAGCTGCAAACCGTTGGCCGGCCTCAACTACAAACCCTAGTAACGCAAATAAAGTCTGGCTCGGTTCCTTGTACGGAAGGGGAATGATGCTATCCCTAAGAGCGCCCCCAGGAGCATCAATGTCACGAAACTCACCAGGAGAAAGAGGCTCATCAGAGTCACGTATACGAATACCCCTAGCTTTGAAACCAGCAGGTAGATTTGCCAAAGTACCAGCATCAATCAATTGCCTCAGAATAGAAGTTGCAGAACGACCTAGTCCACCAATCATGTGAAGTAAGCCAAGACCGTAAAACCCTAGACCAGGCAGAAACTTGTAATGAGCGAAGTACTGGTTTTTGTGGTAGTACTCGTCCCCTTCTTTCCAGTTGCGCCGGATAGAAAGAATTTTGGCACTCCCCTCATCCAATGTAACTATGTAAGGAAGCTTGATCCCAGTTTCTTCATTGTCCAGAGGATGCTTATGCTCAAAGCCTTTTAAATCAAGGTCGATATGAAATTCGATCAACGTGCAGTCTAGGTCATCTACCGTTTTTTCTACGCCTACAAGCTCACGTTCTTTTTCTCGAAGCGTGTCCGCTTCCTCATAAGGAGAAAGCTCCACATCACGATAGAACCCCGCCGCCTGATTCTTGCGGACATTGTTTAGATCCATGCGGATGACATGTGCCACTCTTGACGCCGAAGCCAAATCCGTAGCGTTATATGGAACAATCAAATCATCCGCCGGTACGAAACGTGCCACGGCCCTGTCCAAGATATCGTCAAAGTAAATCTTTTTGAAAGCACTTCCAGCCAAAGGCAGATAGAACAGCATACGGTCCATCTCGGGATCGTACTCCTGCATCACATTCATGATCTCATAGTTCATGAACTCCTTGACACGTTGTGCCTGGGATTCCGTCTCAGGTGTAGGGGACCCTATGATCTGGGTGCGAACCGGACCAGAAGAGGGCAACAACTCTTTGTACGCTTGGGATTGAAACTGGGTGACCGCTTCGGCAATGACAGGGTGCGTTACACCACTGGAACCCCGGAAGGGCTCTTCCCGGCTTTCATACTTGATCCCTAAAAGATCCAGACCATCTGAGTAAGCCTCTTCCCATTCCTGGCGCCCAGACTTGTCTTCCTCATAGAAATGAAGAAGCTCTTGGGCTATCGAGCTAAGATCCCGTTCATCCAGAAGCTCCGCAAGATTAGCGTCCTGATCAGCCATCAGTTCTTCTTGAACAGCGCCCTCAAAGTCCAGAATAACCGAACCGTCTTCCTGTTCTATGATTTCAGAGGGTTCCCCAATTTCTTCAACCTCAATCTCCTCATCTTCCTCAATGAGGGGCTCCCCTTGAGCAGGCATTGCACTGTCTATAAGAGAAACTGGATTCCTAGCCATATCTTTTCCTAACCGTCCTTTGACGTTATGTCAATATGAGAAGGATTATCCGCAAGGTCTGGAAGCGGAGATCCCTCGCAACAAGGTTCCACATTTATCCCACAATTCAGGCACTGTCTGTGGCCGTGAATTTCCACGATCTGTTGAACCGAAGAACAATGAACACAATGTACCTGCTCAAACATTATCGAGCCGAGAATCTTTTTCTGACTCCTTAAAGTAGCCATACCAAGAATCGTTCATATCCTGGATATCGTCCCAAACCTCTCCATTAAGATCCGTATGTCTTGCTTTATGACAATCCTTACAAAGATATTCCATAGCCTCGATTTTTTTATTACAGGGGTCCTTGGGGTCGGGTCCAAAAGTATAATGCGGTTCCAGTATCTCCTTATGACCACAATCCTGACACTCGTCTCGTACTTCGCATAGTTTCATGTGTCGCTCCTCATGTAGAAAGTTTTACAGTTCCGCATACGCCAGCATCTGCGGAACCGTTAACGGAATAAATTTTTACAGTCACTTTGGTAGTACCAAGCATAGTGTGAATGCTGAAATCTACTTCTTGGCCAGTGGCCACATCGTCATATTCTTTTTCCCACTCAGGGTCCGTATCCGAAGAACATTTAATATTCCACGTACAGCCCTCTGGGGAGGTGACAGAACCTTTAGCATCTACCGTGCTGCCAATAGTAGAATATTTTTTGCTCTCTTCCCACTCACCACTGTCATCTAAGCAAAAATTAATCGACTCTGAATCGCTGACCAATCCATCAGGGAGTTCGTTATCCCATACTTTCGGGAAGGGATGTGACATGTTCTTTCCTTTTTACTTAGCTTGTTTTTTATCCTGTTGCCATGCTCTGGCTTTAGACATGGCCCGTGTTCCAAACCAGAAAGAAATTATGCTGGCAAAGATTACCCCGTCAGTCTCTTCTCTCCACGCCATATCAATGGCAATCGTCCAATCCAGATTCTGAACTGCTATCATAGCATAAATCATAGCGCCTTTTGTGGAAAGGTAGGCTAGGACGAACATGTAAGTGAGAACAGGACGGACAGAACCGCGAAGACCGTTGATAAAACCGCCAGCGTCGATAGACTTATCATGCTCATACAGCCCTTTCGTCTCCTGAATTTCTGCCTGAATATCTAGTTCTTGGATCTTGAGCTTGGAGATTTGCTCTGCATACGTGGCCTTCGCCTCGAGCATGAGCAATTCCTGCTCGTTCGCTTGCTTCTGCTTAAAGAACCCAATCACCTCTGGGATGATAGAAGTGCCAAAACCAAGAAGACTGCCTAATAAGCTTATCATGGACCTGCCTTTTCGTTAATTGTAGTACTTGGCATCTCTTCAACAACACCTTTGCCCGTTGCCACTATGCACCCTTCGTTGTCAATAAGTGTATGAAGAACCATAGTCCAATCATCATCCCTGGAATCTACCCATAACTCCATCAGACTTCCCCCTTGAGCCGTTATAGCAGACAATCGAAGCTGTTCCCCCATGTATTCTAAATTAGATTCCACTACATCATATTTAAGGCAAGGTATCTTTAAATGAAAGACAGAGGACACCTTCGGGTATTTAGGAACCGTCTCTCCAGCTATGCCTACAGATAAAATTAACGCCGCTACCAATACTTCCATCAAGAATTTCCAACAAGTGGATGAGAACCATTGTGTTGATTTTGAAGCTTTTCAATTTGTTTTTCAGCAACCCTCAACCTAGCTTGCAATTCTCCCATTTCCCGGTTTTGTACAGCTAACTCAGAAACGCTGTTTATCTGGGACAACGTACCAATCTGGCTATCGAAAACCGCACGTTGCGACTCCGCATCATCAAGTCGGGCATCAAACTTTGTCTTATGATCTTCGGAACGCCTGATATGCTCCTCTAAATCCTCTATCACTCGCGATAGCTGGCTCTTAACAACAGCATACCCCCCAGCAATAGTACCGACTAACATAACAAATTGCATCGCATGAGCAGCGGTTAATTCCATATCGTTACCTAATCTTTGGCGCGGTAGACGCCCACCATAAAAATGCGAAAATTAGAGCCGCGAAACAAAGGATTAGCGCCACCTTACCAGTTTCCACCAAAACCTTATGCCAGAAGATCTTATCATCTTTTTTCTTCTTTAGAGCATTCTCTTTAATTAATTGTTCAGAGGCCGCCTTCTCCGCTAATAGCTTTTTTCGCTGTTGTAGAATTTGCTGCCACGTTCCTTTACCCCATTTGTTGTCGATTTCTGTAGCTAAATTCTCCAGCGCACGGGCAGTTTGCTTTTCAGCCAGCACAGCATTTGCAACGGCTGAGATACTAGTTTCATCATCATAACCCTCGTCTCCAGCCCGCATACGGAGAACTTGCTGCATCCGAGTTGAGGGCTTGGCCTTTTGTTTCTTTTTCTGGTGTTCCTCCTGTGCCTTGAACATCCCGTCCAAAGCGTGACCAATGGACTGTATTCCTTTAGCCGCGCCTACTGCCGTCCGTGCGGCTGTTATTGCTATTGCGATTGATGCGGGATCCATATAATGCCATCTTTCGTCGCTCAGTTACCCATGCTTTATGTCGCCATTTAAACGCTTCCCAAGCCTGCTTCCTTCCTTTTTCGGTATTAGGATACCAGACCGAACCAACTTTTATCATTCCCTTATGAATTAGGTGAACCGTTCATCAATCCTCTCTGTTTGTCTTTTAACTTTTCCACAGCGACACGCACTTCCTTCATATCCATTTGCAACCGCTTTATGTTGACACCGTTGCTCATGCCTTCCTCAATTCTTGTCTGTATCTTTTCAACCTGACCACCTAAATGCTCAATTAGAAGATACTGCTCCTGATCTGCACTGGCCTGTCCTAATTCGCCCCTGGGCCATTTAATCCGAAACTCATTGTTTTTGTTGATATCCGCTTTTAGCGTGGATACTGCTTGATCCAAATCTTTGCGAATTAATTGTTCAAATGTTTCCAGTTTATTAAGCCGCTCCTGAATACCGAAAAACGCCCAGACTCCCACACTGACAGCAGCCACTATCGAAAGTAAATTCCTGATGGGCATAGAGATAGCTGAACTATCGCTTACTTTGATTTGGTCATCACTCCTTCTTCCTCTTTCCCCTGCCATCTACTTACCAAGATGCTTGACCGGCAGCCACTTGTCTCCTGTTTTACCAGTATCATATTTCCGCAACACCAGCTTTCCCTTGGCACATTCCCAACGGGTTCCCACGGCATGACCGTGGGAGCGCAAGATTTTACGTTTTACCTTTAAACATTCTGCCATGCCGCCACGGGGAGTGAATTCCTTCAACTGCCCGGATATGAACATGTGCAGGATCCAACCTGCAAATAGTTTTTCGTCAGCGCCTTTTGCTACGTTAGGACTGCCAAAGAATATGATACAGCAAAAGAATAATAATAATAATTTTCCCATAATCGATGTTCCAGATCGAATTGTTTCCACCAAAGGTGTTTTCCCACCATTTCAAAATAGTATCCATTTATTTTTTCCCATTCATATAGGCTGTCATTCCCATATATGCCCCTATTACACCCGCTTGACCAATATAGAACAAACCAAACAAATCCGATAGCGCCTTGATCCGACCGTCCGGGAAAATCGGCAAGAATACCATCAGCGTGAACACAATCATCGACCCCATAGCAACCCACGCCATCTGACGCTGGGCATCCGCCTTCTCATGCTTGTTGAGAACTTCCGCTAACGCTAACTCCTTGTCGGACACAACCCCATCACCGTCAATGTCCAAGTCATCGTGCTGACTGTCACTCTGCAATTTCTTCTGAGCCATCAGTAATACTCCCGTGGTTGTGGCCTATGCACAGGAACATTGTCCTCTTCGTCACTCTCCAGACGCAAGAACCCACCTTTCCTGTACCTTATTAACGCCATCGACATACTATCACAATAGTCATCATGATCCCCGTGCGGAAACGCCGCACACTCGTCAATGACCTCCTCCGCAAACTTCTTCTCGGGCGCCCATACCTTCCCAGACTCAAAAATAGGCGCAACCATGTGCATCCGAGTATGCTTGTCCTTCCCCTTCGACGGCGTGTAGTTCACAACAGGAATCCCCATCGTCCGTAACTCGTCCGTCAGCGGCGTACCCGTGGCCTTCGCCTCAATCAATACCATGTCCGGGTCCCAGTACTTGTACTCCTCAAGAGCCCTGCTCTTTAACTCCGGGAAATCCCAGCGCCCACGATTGGCGTCCATCAGTATTATATGATCCGCACCCCCCTCCTCCGGCTGGAAAACTCCCCAGGTGGTAATCGCCGAATAATCCGCAGTCTCCTTCTTGCTGAACGCCGTGTCGTAACTCTGCATAATATAACTAACCGGCGGAATGTCCTCCTTCTCCCAAACGTTCCACCACTCCTTCTTGATTATCGCTCCCTCTTCCGCAACAGGATTCTGCTGCCATTGAGCATTCCACTTGCTCAACGACAAAGACGCCTTGACCCTTAATAACTCATCCTTGTTCCAAAACTCTGGCCACAAAACATTGCCGCTCGGAAGAATAGCCGGAAACTCAACAATCTCCCACTGGTCAGCCAGGACATCCGAACTCTGAGCCTTGATCAACTTGCCCGTCAAATCCTTCAACGACCACCGCGTCATTACTATTACAATAGACCCGCCCGGTTGTAATCGCTGACGGGGTCCTGACGTGTACCACTCGTAGGCGTGTTCCATAGCCGTCTCAGATAAGGCGTCCTGCTCCGAATGCGGATCATCAATAATAAGAAGATCAGCACCTCGACCCGTAATCGCACCACCCACACCCGCAGCATAATATTCGCCGCCTTGACCCGTGTCCCAACGTCCAGCCGCCTTAGAATCCGCCTGTAAATCAACATCTGGGAAAATCTCCCTGTACCGCGCATCATCCATCAGGTTCCTGACCTTACGGCCAAAACGTACCGCTAACTCAGCCGTGTGCGTGGTCTGAATGATCTTCAATTTCGGGTTCTGGCCAATTAACCAAGCCGGTAACAAGTAACTCGCAAACTCAGACTTGGTATGACGCGGCGGCATATTAATAATTACCCGTGAACCGGGAGTCACAGCCAACTTCTCATACCGCTCCGCTACCTGCTTGTGATGCGAACCCTCTATAAACCCATCGTAAACATGTTTGACAAATCTTAAAAAAGATCCCTCAGCCTCGTTCCGTATGGCAAGCGTCTTCTGCGCCTGCTCCAAAGCCAATATCTCTCGGATAACTTCTTCCGGGGCGTTTAAACTCATGCCGACATCCGTTCCTCATACTGACGCCGCTGGTCAGGACGCCAACCACCATACGTGTAATCCTTCCACGGAACCGAATAGTATATATGACGGTTGTTCCATCTCGCTAAAGCCTTCTGATACGGATCCGAACGGTCATACGGCATCACAAATACATCACACCCCATGCCATGAAGCTTGTTTATACGATACAAATCCTGATCTTCCGTGGTGTTAAACCCAACCAATACAAAAAATGCCATCTGATACGCCTTGATCCCAGCCGCCCTCACTCGAGCAAAACCCTCGTCAATCAACTTCTCCGTACCCTTCCCCCACTGATCCCACGCAAAGTGAACCTGGCGGAACTTCCCAGACATATTGTAAAACTTAACCGAAGCCAATGCCTTCGCCTGCTCGTCCGTGATAATACGAATGTTCAACCCCTGACTGAAACTAACACGTAAATCATGCTTCCGAATCTCAGCTATACGATCCGCCCATAACGGATTGCCAAAAAAATCATTGTCCAACAACATCACAAAATCACTGTCACGCTGACGCCAAATCTCCCCAATCGTACTGTTCTGATACGGCTTGCCCTCCTTCTCAGGTACAACGCAAAACTTGCACCGGAACCGGCAACCACGCATCGTGAAACCAATACTATGAGGATAGTCATATAAACTGTAATCAGGGGGCAATAACTCAATCGAAGAAGGTAACGAAGTCTTCAAATCCCAGCCCGTACCGCCAATGTCCATGCTCCCAGGATCAAGACCAGAACCATCCGTGTACTTAAAAATTTTGCTCGCGTAAATATGATCATATGTCCCCCTCCAAAGAGGCTCATACAACATAACATCATCACCCCTGTCACGATGATGCCGTGACAACTTCATTAAAGCCAAATTGGGGATCTTGCTGTCTACATCATACAACGCTACTCGCATGGGAAAAAAGAGTACACGCAACACGGGCCAATGACAATTACAATGAAATATAGGTCCAAGACCCTGCTTTCACCCGGCTCCCTCCGAAGGGCGGGCGCCCGACCGGGTGGCCGCCCGATGCCGGCGGGCGGGCGAATTTCGAGTCAGCGCCTAAGTACCTAGCCCCTCCGATTCGGATTCGGCAAGCTTGCCGATTCGGGTTACCGATTCGGCGAGAGATCCAAAAGGGCCATGAGATTTTCGGTGGATTCGGGCGCGAAAATAAGTTGGAAAATAATGGAATAAACTGTTGACTATTGTTGGGAATACATGGTAATGTATATGTACATTAAGACAAACAAGGGGCTCTGAACTAGGCAATAGCCACTATCACCCCAAAGATTAGGAGAGTATTGTTATGAAGACATTCAACTATGAAGATCATCTCGGAGAGATCCACGAGATTACTAAAGCCGGCGAGCTTGTCGATAAGTGCGGCGAGTGGAACCATAACCAATCAAAGGACGTGCTTGGTGCGGCGAAAGCTCACCTCAAAGGTTTCCGCGACATCGGACACATCTTTGGTGGGAGCTTCACGGCATCCATTAAAAAAGGCATTGCGAATAATACCTTTGATCAAAAGGCATTGCTTCAATTGCTACGTGATTATGACGTACCAGAAAACGAAATTGAAGAATGCCGAAACACTGGTTTCAAGGCTAATTCAATATCCTTCGCCAAAAAGTAATCAACACGGGAGGGCAGCAATGCCCTCCCATTTTTCGGGAGATCCAAAAATGAATCGTAAGGTTGAATTCTATTTCTTCAAAGGCTTGGCAGTGTTGTCAGGCTTGGCGTTTGCAATCTTGCTATACATGGTCATTTGGTTCTTAGGAGAACCAAGTATGTATGGCGAATATGCGGAAACAAAAGTGCTTCCGCTTTGCATCTTGTTTGGTGGGATTGCTCTCTTGTTTGAGGGCATTTCAAAACGTGCCTTGAACAAGTAGATCCACATCGGGCGGTCAGCAATGACCGCCCATTTTTCTAAGGAGATCCAAATGAGAACGCCGCAAGTTAAACCATCCTGGCCTACGGGAATTTACGTAGGCAATGGTGTCGTGGTTTCCGAATCCTGGCCTGTCATAAGAGACGACGGGACACTGGACACTGTCGTGGAATATCGCGGGACATTCCACCGATTCGATTCGGAATATCGATTCGGTTTTGAAAACGACGACGAATTTCTGAAATCAATCAAGGAAGATTTAGATAACGAATAACTCACATCGGGCGGTCAGAAATGGCCGCCCATTTTTTTGTGTCTGGATTTTGCTCGAGGTCCGGCGCCGGGCTCGAGGCCGGCGGCCAGGCAATGTTGGATCCCATTATTATATGACCACGGCCCAAGGCCGCCGGGGGCCAGGCCCGACCCGACCCGACCCGACCCGACCCGACCCGCTGGCCATAAAAAAAGGGGCGCCCCGAAGGACGCCCCCGACTAGGAGAGTTACCCTATGCTTTTTTATTTACATGACGACCCATGATTTTTTCCCAAGTAGGATCTGGATACGCCCGCACGGTCAGACCGTCCATCGACTTTGTCATATCTCCAAACATGTTGGAGACAAACGCATGCGCTTTTGAACCAGCTTTTGCTTCTTCCTTTTGATCTTGAATTGTTTCAATAAGTGTTTTGAACTTCTCCAAAACTTCGTCCTCAAACTCCGCATGATCAAAACGTCCCCCGTCATACGTGCTACAATCATGAAATATTGGTTTCAGAACACTCGTCACCATATCGTGCATGGTGTCCTCGTCCAAGGCATCAATGCCCTCTAGAATCCCCTTCTCCAAAACTTCGTCGGCGTTTCTTGGTGCGGGATATTTCATTTTTTCTCTCCAAAAGGTTGTTGACTATCGACACCCTATACCATAGAATTGGTACAGTCAACAACCAATGGATAGAAAAATGGCTCATTTACATTTTATTGAAGATCCAAATGGCGATGTAATCGACCAGTTGGTTTTCTGTTCCGACTATTGCCATAAAATGCACGTGACTAATCGGCTCATCCCTTACATGGGGTGGAATGGTTGCAATGAAATAAGCACCACACAACCGTGCGAATATTGTAAAGCAACCGTGAACGGCTTAGACGAATAACAACCAAGGGAGAAAAAAGTCATGATGTTAATGACAAAAGAGATTGAGAAAAAGCTTCCCCCCATTGGGACGCATTCCGACACCATCGCGCAAGATGTTCCTATCATCGCCAAGTTTTTTACGCCTTGGACCAACTGGACTTGGTTCGTCACCGAAGGAACCAAGGACGGAGACGATTGGCGTTTCTTCGGTATGGTTCACGGCCTTGAAAACGAACTACGTTATTTCATGCTTTCCGACTTGGAGGATGTGAACGGTCCTATGGGTTTAAAAATTGAGCGCGACAGGGGTTACACTGGCACCCTGTCCGAAGTTTTATAAAGGTTTACTCTCCGTAAACTAAGGGGGCTTCGGCCCCCTCTTTTTTTAGCCCAGCGCCAGGCGCGATCCGCCAGCGGAGCTGTATTAGATCCAATATTAATATACTCTCCCCCCACTAGTGGGGGCCGGCCAGGCCGCCGGGATTTTTCCTGGCGCCCCGACCCCGACCCGACCCGACTAGTCCCCGTGTTGAAGCACCACCCGACATGCCAGTTCAACTAAGGAGGGCTCGAACTTGTCAGCGTTATCCAACACCCGCTGTGCATTTGCTAGTTCACGCTGTATGAATTCTTTAAAATCTGTCATGACTTTTTCTCCTGTCAGGGTTGATAATGTTAGAATACTATGGGATAATTAATAAGTCATTAAGCCAACAACGGAGAATTCAAATGGACACCACCTTACCTTGTGGAAAGTGCGAGTCACGATTCGACCCGCACTCTTCCCCTCACTACATTGTGAATTGGCCACGGCCAGAATATCCAAGCGACAAGGAACCCCTCTGGTTATGTGATAATTGTGTTACCGCAAACACTACAGAAGAACTCGCGGAGCATTTTGGTTTCCCCGTGGTACATATGCAAAGTGAATTGGATGGAGACGAAGATGTCCTTACTTCGTGACTTGGTGCTGCTATCCATCCCCATAGGTCTGGTTTTCTTGATGCTGGTATATTGGGGGTAAGGGGCTTCGGTCCCTTTTCTTTTTGGCCGCCGACCGGGCTCGAGCCGGCTCTAATATATACCACCCGACCCCTCTAGCTGGGAGCCCAGTTCTGGATCCCCCGACCCGACGATCCCCGACCCGACCCGACCATAAAAAAAGGGCTCCCGAAGGAGCCCCTTTCTGTTAAGCGACTTTTTGTCGCTGTCCCTCTATCAGATCATAAATCCACCCCTCCATGACAACCTCACTTTTCAAGTTTTCCAGGTCCCACCAGCAAACTTCGTGAACCTCAACGTAAAGATCCTTTGCCTGATTAGTCGAAGAGCAAACTTTATAATGATACGCAGAATCACCAGCCGATTGCCACGGGTGTTCGGTATTGATCAATCGTATTTGGCCACCATCCCAATCGTATTTTCGAGGCTTCAAATTTGCCGCAATAAAAGCCGCCGCAAATTCGTCTGCCTCAAAACGTGGTGGTTCAAACGAATAAATAAGAGCGTTACGAATCCAAACAAGGCCACCAGCTTCTGACGATTCAGTACCCTCATAAGGGTAGCCGTCATGATGTTTGTAAACGTGAAAAGATCTAGTTTCGCCAAAAGGCGAATCAATAAAAGTATAGCAAGCTCTGGTTGACATATCTAAATACTCCAAGGTTGTTGACTATCGCTAGAATATCCCATAGAATTGGAACAGTCAACAACTTAGACGATGGAGGGAAAAATGCCTAGGTTTGATGATTGCGTATCTGATCTGACAATGCCTAAAGGTTGGGAAGATGTTTCATACGGTAATGACGTTTGCCCCTCATGGGCCTTCGGTGGTTTCCAAGTTTTTATTAATCATGCGAATCCAGAGAAACGCGAAGACGACGACAAAAATTTAAGCCGTTTCTGGATTATTCGCGAGGCGGATTATGGGAAGCCTTCTTCTTGGTCGGCAAACGCCGACACTTTCGACGAAGTCTTAAAAGTTATAGATGACGTTGATCCGTTTCCTGACGGACCAAGCGATGGATAACATTCCAACCAACGGGGGGGCGAAAGCCCCCCCAGATCTGGAAAGTCGGCGGCTGGCCGCCCTCCAGCGGATCGTCCACGAAACCTCGAGCTTCGAGCATCTTGACCGGCCCGGCGGCGCCTGGGCCTGCAACTACTGGCTGGGCGCCCTCGAGGAATACCGGGAATCCCGACCCGACCTTGACTCCCGACCCCGACCCGACTAGAGTATACATCGTTTCATTGAATATCCTCCCCAACCTTTAAGCGCCCCGACTCCCTTCGGGGCGTTTTTTTATTTGACCCCGATTAGAAAATGATGGTATACTTCACCTAGTCAGACCAACAACCAAATAGGTGAATCATGAAAACCAGATTCGTTGAATCCTCTCAGAATATCAAGACGGGGAAAATCCCCGTCACGACTACCGAGGAAAAAAGTTGCCCCCCAAGCTGTCCGTTAAAAAATGGGGGTGGCTGTTATGCCGAGTACGGACCCCTTAAATATCGTTGGGCCGAGGTAACCGCGTTCGCTGATAACTGGACCGAAACCATAGCCAAGATTGCAGC
>VTLG01003994.1_pt1 | contig 53637 bp, 90 predicted proteins | sample 4694571 | NCBI WGS metagenome assembly VTLG01 (sample SAMN12604809, study PRJNA352737) | marine metagenome | biome: ENVO:00000447; feature: ENVO:00000209|ENVO:00000569|ENVO:01000036; material: ENVO:00002151; isolation source: viral sequences binned using virsorter ... | reverse complement strand
GGGGCGGGGGGGGGCTGCGGCCCCCCCCCATTCTTATCACATCGAACGAAGTGAGACGTGATAATTCCATTCCAGAGGCTTCCTTCCTAGTTGTGATAATTAGAACACCCGTCCTGTTTCCTGCTTCTCACGCGCCCATTCGCACAGATTTGACAGCTTACACAATAGAGTGAAAGGAGGGTGAAGCATATGGTCTCACCTCACGAGGGAAAGCAAGGCAGGCATCCAAACGCCTGTCTATGCTCAACTCACATGACGAAGCTCGGAGTACAACACGTAGCGCCGCCCATAGCACCAGTGGAGGTTTCTCAAATGCCCCTCGACCCTAACGTCCTATCCGCTCTCTCGACCATGCCCGAAGCTCTCGCGTCCTACATACAGTCTCAGACCGCAACGCCTGTAGCCGTGCCAGCGATGCCAATCACACAAGCGCCCATAGCGCCACCCGTTGTTGTTGGTAGCGTAGTGGCCCTGCCCGCAGTCGTAGCGCCTACCGTAGTGCCTACCGCAGAGATCGTCATACCGCTGACCGAGCTATCGCAAGATCGTCCTAAGAAAGCCGGGTTCTACCGGTACGTCGATGGTCGCGCTGGCCTACCCGCCCAGTTCGATCACAAGACCGAAGCCGTGCGAATATCCAAGATGTACATCTCACCGCTCTGGTCTGGTGGTCGGGAGAGCAATCTGGAGATCGTGATTCGCCAGCGAGCGAGCTAACCTAATCCCCAGTGGGGGGGGCTTCGGCCCCCCCCCATTTCGGGGTGTGATAATTAGTCATGATACAAACCTTTAAAAAGGGGGGAGGGGGGGGTTTATAGCTACGCCAAAGGTTTAATCAAAGGTGGATTTCCCATGTTTAGCCTTCCTACAAACAAGTTTCCGCTCCTTTTAGTCATGATAAAAACATATACAAAAAAAAGGTTTGGGGCTAAAGGTATATATACATTTAAGTATACATACCCAAAGCCCCTTTAACCTATTTATAAATGTTTATGCTTTCCTTCTAAGCACTAATTCCCATTCGCCGTTTCCAACAATTGCGGTACTTGCATACCCTTTGTTAAACCTAAAGTCGTGTATACCATTGGTGAATTGTTGCACCGGATGATTTCTTGCATCTGTTATTTGTGCCATACTTGTGGCTTTCTTTGGTAGCATCACATTTATAGGTATGACATACTCGTTTTGTACTGGTATAGTTGGGGTTTGTACTATAGTTGGTGGTGCGATTTGAGTCGATTCAACGCTTGGCGCATTGTTTACAGATGCTATGTATGCATTTAATGCAGTGGGGTTTGTTGCCAATGCCTGTAGTATGGTGGGGTCTAAGGTTTGATTTACCACTGTAGTTACTCCTTTGGTAATAGGTTGTGGTCGATTTATTTGTACCGCCGATTTATTTATATGGCCTACACAATTACACTCCTTTGGATGATGGCCTTGACGACCATTGTAATCAATTACTATGCCATCCCTATTGTAAACACCATTACCCATTGCCAATAGATTAACCATTGCATCCTCCCGTACTTAAATGAATTATAATACTACTAGCTACGCTCCTCTCGGCTAGTTTAACTTTCACCCTGTTCTGTAGGCTGTCAAATCTGTACGATGGGGAGCGTCTACTACGTATTTACGAATTACGTGTATATAACCTGACCCCATTTGCCTATAACTCGTAATATATATCTATGTTTACTTACGCTTTCTACGTATGGCGTAGGGTCTTTTCCCATAGAATTCGTCTCTAAATACATTCCACACTATGGATTGGAATATGTTAACTGGAATATTTACGTGTTTAGATGCCTTAAAGTATGCATTAGATATACGTTTGTTTACGCGCCAGTGGGTTATTTGTTCTCTTTGAAACTCTTTTAATGGCTTCCCTAAGTATGCACCACCTGCATGGCGATCAATTACTGCTAAATAGGTATGGCTATCTCCATAGCCAGTTAATCCCCATACTTCATTGTTGCCTAAAGGATTAACTATAGCTTGGTAAAAGGCTTTTGTCTTATGGGATTCTCTACCCATTACATCCATAGGGTCATTTCCCTTAGCTATTAACAAAGCTTTGTCATTATTGGAGCCAGTTTGTCTATTTGTAAACCTATTCAATACAAAATCTTTGGCGGCTAGTTTATTTACATCCCAATCCATACGAGGAGATAGTACAGATAGTATACCCGCACCTATGAGTAGCCCTTTATAACTATTAGAATAGCCTAAATCATTTCCTAACTCTTTAGCATAGTCTCTAGCTTCCTCATAGAATAACTCTCCTTTAACCCTTTGCTCATTATCAGCATCCCAGAAAACATTTAATAAATTACGCCAGCTACCTTTGACTATATATTGCCTTTCACCCCTCTTTGTGCGGTTTCTAGATGCCTTATAATTACTTATACCTTTGACTTTCCATCCCTTAACCTTTGTAAGCCCTTTTAATATAGTTTGCTTTTGTGGGATTGTCATATTATAGCCTTTCTTTTAATTATGGTTATACTCACAATAGGTACTATAGGTTGTGCATCCTTCGGTACATTCTTCTATTATAGGTTCTCTATTTATATTATCCGGTTCTTTATATTGTTCATAGCTTACTTTCTTTCTTTGCCACGGATTAAAGCAATCACTATATTCATGTCCTAAACATTTACAGCATTTGTGTCCATCGAATACTGTATGTAATTGTGATGGGTAATGTAATTCATCGCCGCATTTTTTACAGGGATTCATTGAAATGTTTTTTATACTGTTCATGCAACTCCTTTCTTTGCATGTATTACACATTGGCAATCTTTCTTATGCCGCCCCCTACCACTTGGGTTAGATGAATAATAGGCTAACTGTCTTTCTTTCATTCTTTGTCTAAGTTCTTTTAATATTTGTTTAGATTTCTTTACTTCTTCGCGCCGTTTTATACTTGCTTGTATATTATTCTTTGCCGCTTCGCCTTTATCCCAACAATCAACACACCAACCATCAGCTAAATCTACATTAGTAGCTTTGCAATTACGAATGTTTACGCAATTGCCAATAGATATAACCTCTGGAAAAATATCTCTGTCAAATCTATATATAAAATCCTGTTGTTCATCTAACATTACATTCTTCTGCAAGCATTTCCCCATTTATTTCTTCATGTATGCAATCTGTACCCATGCCGCCACAACAATTCAAAGCCCATTTGTCGTGTATGTATATGTATGGTCTAAATGGTTGATCCCAACCAAACTCAAACCTTCCAATGTTAATTCTTAATTGTCTAAGGATTCTATTCGATAGAGATGTTTGTCCATTATCCCACCAACTGATTTGCATTATTCTCCCCCTTTGTATTCATAAGTACAGACCATACATTTATCCCCGATTTTTATTTTAGGGTCATTCTCTCTATACTCACTACATTCTTTGCATATCCATCGCCATTCTCCCGTCTTTACTATCTTTACTGGAAAGTCTTCCTCTAATTTATTGCAATCAATACATTCAAATCCAGTATGGTCTAAGCACTGGGCGCAAATAGTTTCAACGTATTCATGTCTATTCGCCCCACAACATTGCGATACAAAGTCTTCGCATTTATGATTCTTAACTATACGATCTGTATATTCATTTTTAGTTAGGTTTGATGGATAGTATTTAGCCGTCAATATAACTTCTCACTGTCCTATGTACTACTACATCATAAACATAACAATCATCATTCTTACAAAGGAAATTGATTCTACCTTCAACCCATTGGTCTGATAGTTCTTTATGACATGCTGGACAGATAAAAGGTTTAGCCACAATTTCTTTAGTCTTAACCATATGCACAAACCCCACATTTCATACCGCCTTCAACTCTGGCATCATCTATTCTTATTTCTAAACATTCATTACATCGCCATGTATTGTTATGATTCTCATCTTCTAATTCACAAAGGTCACAACTTCTATCCACTATTTGTACCTTATGGATATTACATCTACCAACCACTTCTCCATATCTTTCTTCATATTCATATCTATCCATTTATTCTTCCTCACATTTATAAGATTCAAGTCGCATCATACCATTCTTTAATCGGAATTGGGTTGAACATATATCAGGTAAGTCTTCTTTACCGTCCATATCTATTTCGTACTGCATTTCATGGGGACAATCATTTCCAACTTTACCACAACAAGTAGTCCCGATATGCCAATGCGTATCCTTTACTGCAACAGTCATTAGTTAATCCTTTCTAAGTCAGTCTTTATTTCTCTATTGATATCCCCAACGGATTTAGTTGATATTGCATTTACTAATGGTTCTTCTTCAAGGGCAACTAACTTTTCCAAATGTTTATTTAATTTAGTTATTTGCCTCACTAACTCTGGCACTGTATATTCTAAAAACTTTCTACCTACTGTACTATTTATGAAATTGGAATCCATATTAGCACCCCTCTAATATTTCAAGAACTATTATTGTTAATAGAATAGTCGTTACTATAAAACTAAATGTTATAAGTATTGACCGATTCATTTATTGCCTCTCCATTATTGTGGCTACACTATTAAGAAAGTCTTGATAAGCCTCAACCATATTTTTAGCATCTTTCAATCCCATATCCCATTTTGTTCGCACATCTTTAATAGCTTGTATTTTATTACCCGCACTCAATCCTTCATCAACTATATCTATAAACTCTGCCATATCAATCTCAAATGATATGAAACCCCTGCCACCACAATTACGACATGAAGCATTACCGTGAAAGTTACGCATTGGACATTGTCCTTTCTTTTACTTCAGCCATCTTTTCATCCGTGTTTGGATAATCTCTTACTTCATTCATTAAACGTAGAAAGTCATAAACATTTTGATAACCTTGCACATCCTCCTTGTATACATAGGTTTCTTTTGTTTTGTAATCAACGGCCTCTCTAGTAATGGGAATAAACTCTCCAGTAACTGTATTCTTAACAGCAGTTTCTGCATTACGACAGTCTGTAAACTGCTCCACCCTACTACTTAATAGTTTCTCTACGTAGTCCTTAGCAAACTTTTTATTACCGCACATGGCAAACGGGCTAAACATAACAGATACTGTATAGCCATTGGGTAAGTCCAATTGGAAACCCATATCATTAACTAATCTAAACATTTAATCAATCTCCTCATCATCTAATATTTCCCAATAGCCCCAACAACCACAACCTGCCATTGGTTGTGAACCAAAGTAATGATTAATATTAGCAACCTTTTCGTTTAACCAATCTTCAGCTTCATCCCATGCCCATGTATAAGCCTCAGCATCTACGGTATCATCATCATGCATTACCATTTCAAACTGTGGGCTATATTTCCACCCAAGTGAATTAGCTAACTTTTGAACTTCCTCACCGATATAGATACCTCGATGACAATCCAAGTAAACTCCGGTTGTCATTTCAGTTCTTTGGTAAAGGTCAATACGTTTGTCGTCAGCACATTCTTTAAGCAATGGTAAACTCCTCTCCATCTATCTTTAGAGCTTCAAGTCCATCAATGTTAATCATTCGATACGCATTCTTTTGCATATCAAATACAGTGATTAGGTTTTTCTTAGCAGGATCAAACTTTAATCCTTCACCAGTAACATATTTGCTTACACCCAATCGACAGTTTAATTCTCTCCTTTCTCCATTAGTTCGTTTAATAATAGTAGCCGTGAATATCTTACCATTGCTTGCTCTAATCTTACCTAACGCATCGTTCTTCGATATAGGTTTCATCTACACTCCTTACACTAAACTTAAACTACCGCCGCTAGGGGTAAACTCCGCTTTCACCCCTAGCAACGGCCTGTCAAATCTGCACGGTGGGGCGGGGCTATACGTATTGCCTTACATTATAGTTCTATTACACGTTCATGGGAGTCATCATTACATCCACATACTTTATTAGCAGTAAGCGATTCAACTTCTGTAATCTTTGCTTCAGGACTAATTGGAAATTGATATATAGTCTCGATTAAATATTCCATATCCTGTATGTTTGACACTTCCCTATAGGGCATAGGCACCTGTTTCAAAGCCTCTATTCCATAGTGCAAAGCCTGTGCAATTATATACCCTCCACGCATACTGGTGGCAAATTGCGCCGCATTGTTATTCATTGTTTTCTTCCTTTCTATATTACTTATGGTTTTGTTTGCCATAGACTGCTTCTTGCCTTTTGGCAATATCTGGATAAAGGATTTTAGCGTCGTATTCTATACACTCTTTACCGTCAAAATACCATTTCCATCTTTCACCTTCCTCCCCCTGCATTTCTATATAAGAATCTTCTCTTACATATGGAGCAATAGCATTAAGAAATGTTATTTCACTGCCCGTATATTTTTCCCCATTAAATGTAATGCCATAAATATCTCCATCTTTATCTACCCACATATCCCATCTAAAGGCTCCTGCTGCATCCTTAAAGTTATTGGCCCTAAGAACATTTTCCTCTTGGACAAACCCGTAATGACGGGAAGTAACCTGACCATTATGCATTGCATAACCAGTAGTCCCATACTGTTCTTTAGCTTCATCAGTTAGCAAAGCCTTAGTAACTTTCAAAGCCTCATTAAGAGTTTCTTTCTCCATATTAAAATAATTGTCAAGCTGGTTCATTAAGTATCCCATTATTCTGGCACCTCATCTACAAACATTTGTTTAACATAGGTTTCTACACGCCACGCATCAAAGCCTTGTACTTCATCCTCATACAAAGTTCTCTTATAACTATTATCTTTATATTCGCCAGCACCTTCTTTCACTAATTGCTTTGCTTGTTTAGGAGACTTTGCTTCTATAACAACTCTTTGATAATGTAACTCTGGAACGTATACTATATAATTTTCCATTTACTCTACTCCTAAATAGCCTGCCATTGCCATGTTAGGTTCATGGTAGTACCAACTAATGTTATGGTTTGGAAAGGTTTCTACAAGGTGTTCATAAATACCTTCTGGCGGCCCCCATGCTGTATCAAATGTATACTTAACAGTTGTGTCATCAACCTCCGAGTAGATTTCATTAGCATCTACATCCCACTTAGTACCCCAATGAATTGTTTGCCAATCATACCAATTATCTGCACCATATTGTTTCTTAAACCTTTCACTCATTACTTGAGTAATAGGTCTGCCCCCATTTGCATATGTAGGTTGATGGTCTTTAATCCATTCATGGTATTCATCTGGGGTACAGATTTGTGTGGGAGACCTAATGCCTTGTAACTCACTAGGCAAAGGTATCATTTTATTGAATGAGAACTGACTAGCCCCATCCAGACTCTTTGTATAATCCATAAACTTTACTATCTGTCCCTTTGTATCCGCATGAACTGTAACTACATTCTCGCACCAGTTAGGCATTGTTATTTTCCTTTTCTATTGCATATTCAACTCTGGTTACACATGAAGGACAAAAGTCTGGTATACACCGTAAGCAAAACTGTCTTTCACATACGTTGCATATCTTCTCTGTTTCCCCACATTCTAAACACCAGTTAGGTATTGCTAATCTCATTTGTCACTTCTTCTTCCCCCTTTAATTTTGTTATAGACTTTTGAAAAGCGCAAGTGTAATGTAACCATTGACCCTCAACAAACAATATATTATTAGATTCTCCTAACGGAACATTACAAAGTTCACATCTAGGTAACTGTTGCTCTATCTCCTCCCCCATCTTTTACCTCCTTATCTTGCTTACTAATAGTTTCATCTAACATTCGCATTACATTGCCCGTCCATTTACGCTTCGTATGTGGCGTAGCATTTGTCTTCAAACCTATATGCCATTTAACTTCCTCAAGGGTTGGCATCCTAGATTCTTTAGTCTCTGGATTAACTAACAAACCAGTATCTGTAACTATTTCAAACTGCCTCGTCCTCTTATAAAATTCCTTATGATTAGGTTTAGTAATTTCATTTACCCCAACAAACATGGTTAGGAAAATCATCATTTCAGTAACCGCGTTCATTACTTGTTCTTCGCCTTCTTTGTGGTCAGGGTTTGGATTATCTATCCATAGCTGATATTCATCAGGCCATTTAATTTTTGTTATATCCCATGTTAATGCCATTTAATTACTCCCGTCTCTCAGGATTAACAATATTTTCTGCTTCTGCTATTGCATCTTCAGTCTCACATTTTGCACCCTTATCTATTAGATCAGTATTTAATTCAAATAACTTTCGTATAAATTCTGTCAATACAAGCTCCCCAAATGAATCGTCATTATCTAAATCTTCGGGATGAATCTTCTCAGTAATTACATGGAACATTTTCATCAGAGCTAGGTATGGCATACGAATAGCTATATCACCTGATTGACTATTAAACTCAATTTCTATTGCAATCATTTCTCCCTCGTTTTTATGTGGTGCCGCTGGAAGGAATCGAACCTTCAAGCCTTTTATAGGCGACAGATTTTAAGTCTGTTGTGTTTACCATTTCACCACAGCGGCTAAAAGTATAATAGGGCGAGGCTTCCCCAAACCCCCGCCCCATATTTATAACATACCCCAAGCATGTATACTAACGGTTTACTTTTTGCTTACCTCGTCTGAGGGCTTTACTTGAAACCGCCTTAAACCCCTGTTTGCTACTGACTCTTCGTATGGTATGGGGCTGTTTGCGTACCCATGTTTCTAGGTCAGCGGGAATAAACCTCCAGCTATTACCTACTCGATACGCAGGTAATCCCTTAGACCGAATCTGTGCCATTACCCAATTGATAGAATAGCCAAAGTATTCTGCGGTTGCTTGAAGTCCTAGTAGTGAAACCATAACTCTCCTATAGATGAATTGATTGCGGGGTTGATTGGGGAAGAGCTTGGGGTATGTACAAAGCATTATCTCAGTAATGCCTTATTGCCTAGTAATAAACTTCCACGTTTTCTAAGTCAGTCAATGCATTATCATACTTTTCAATTGTTTCAGGCAAAGTCCCTAAAGTACTAAGGGCTTCTTCTAAATCACTTTGAGCATCTTCCATTGTTGACTTAGCATCAACAATCTCTTGTATTTTATCTTCAGCGGCACTTAGTAAACCACCAGCTTTGCTTACCATAGTTTCTAAACAATTTGCTATTTCCTCTGGATTAAAGTCAAATTCAGTTGTGTGAACCATGCTTAAAACCCCCCCTGATTACTAACTGCTTCACGCTTTACACTCTTATCTACAACTTTCCACCCCTGATATTTATCCTCTGTGGTATTAAACATCACCCGCTCTTCCCCACATAGCTTACAAACACCAACACTTGTTGCTCCATTAGGTGGAGGGAGAATAAAATAATGGGAACAAGTCACGCATATCTCCTTTCTTCTACTGGCTTAAATTTATCTATCCACGCCTTTACTGTAACTTCAGAACCATGTGCAGCACTAGGAATTTCCCAATGCATCCATCTAACAATGTTTGGAAGTTCTTTTAGATTATTAACATCCGCTCTCATCACTGCACTAAACAAATTGTTTTCTAGTACAGCAGTAAGAAAATGTCCCGGTAATATACCATCTTCTATATATCTCTGCATACCACCCTGTAAACTTTTTGGTAACTTCTCATAGTCATCCATATCTTCTCCTAATTCAAACTAAATGGCTGGGCCAAGTCCATAGGTAAACTTAAATCTCTCGATTTACCAGAAAGGATATCGTCATATTGTAAGTATTTCTCTATGTATGCCTCATACGCTGCTTGTATCCCCATCGCATGAAAGAATTCATATACAATCATCTCCGAAATCCATGTTGGTATATTTGGAAATACTTCAGAAACAGCCCGAATAGCTAAAGAAGGATCGTGAGGAAAAAAAGGTTTAATATGACTTACCAATTCGTTGGGGTCATTCATAGGCATCACACTCCGAATAAATATTTACTCCTATCTAAATGAGGATGGTTAAAGTCAGGTCTATTCTTATATGCTGTGATAACAGACTGCCGATCTAAATCAACAACAGCACAAGTACCGTCTTCACATCTTAGGAGAACTCGTCTATTACCTTCTTTTCTATGATACTCAATTAACGTACCTTTCACTATAGCCTTACCTAAATTTTCAAATAGAATACCTCTCTTAGATATTTTATCTAATGAGTAAGGTGTAAAATCCCACTTTGAAACTTTAGCAATCTCATTATATAACTCCCGCTTGAATCTATAGGTTAATTTTGTAGCATGAATCCTCATATTCATTACGTTCTTCGACACCCAACACAAACTTTTTGTGTCCCACTCATAATAATGTCACCAAAACAATGACGACATTTCTGCACCCACCCACAAGTAACACAAGAAAAGTCATTTAGATTTGGGGGGCTATATAAAGTCCCCTCTCGACATCTTGGACAAGCCTTATATAAATATTGTGAGGGGCTTGAAGGACGGTGAGCGTAAAGCCTATCTAACTCTGTACTATCTCCATCTACTCTCCTAGCCACCGCATTACTTTGCTCATCTACTAGTGCCATGTATTTTTCTCCTCCCCTTAAAATGGGTCTACAGACTATTTAAGTATTCTTTAATACTCTTCAGTTTCTTTTCTGCTACCTCAGCCTTATGTCTAAAGTGTTCTATTTCATGCACAAGGTCTTGCATATTAGTTGTTAAAGGCTTTCGTACATCTTTAAGGTAAACTCTTATATTCTTTGCATCCTTCTCTCTTGTATGACCCCCAAAAGATGTTACTCTTTTTCCAGTAAACCTTAACCTACCTAATTTATATGTATCAGTATTTAAGTATTCTTTTAAGTCTTCAATAAATGCTTTACCTCTATTCGTTGCGGGAACTCTTAATACGAAATCTCGTTGTGTTTTCATCCTCTCTCCTTTTGATATAGGCTTTCAGGTCTTAGCCTTAGAGCAAGCATCCTACCACAATCGCTCCCCCCAATTGCATATCCCACCCAAGCGATGTAGTCTTGTCTCATTAATTTATTTAATTACGCAGTAGCTAACTCATAGGCAGCGTTAAAAGCCTTCTCTTTTGTAGCTGCCCTACCTCCAAACAATGCCGCACTTTGCCGTCCTTTATTGGCCTCCATACCACGACGGTAATCCTCAGTCTCTACAACTGCTTGCCAAATAGCCCACGGAGTTTGTGCAACATCTGGAAACTCTTGGTTAAATATATCATACTTTTCTACCGCCATGTCTTTATGCTTCTGAATCCGTTCAATAGACAAAGAATGTGTACGCTGCCATTCTTCTTTATCAGTAAGTACCCTTGCCCATACAGCGGCAGGTAGATCATCAGCTTTCATACCATGCGAAAGCCTTAACCTACTTGGCATAGATGGTTTTGGGTATGCCTTATCCACTACTTTCTTAGCTTCTGCGTCATCTATCTTAACTGTTGTCAGTACATTCATCTTCTCAATGCTATCTTCTTTGGCAGTCAACATCTGATTAAAGATGTTTGTATACCATTCAGCATCCTCGACAATGTTCTTACGGTGTTGCAATGAAACATTTAACTTTGCTTCTCGCAATCCCAATGTCAAAGTATTCTGACAAACAACCCTTACTGGTGTAAATGCGATAGACAACGCACCAGTACCATCACGGTGGTCAGTAATTAAATAGAATAGATTATGGTCTTCACCTGCAATCTTTGAACTACCTGCATCCAATGTAATGAATACTTTTTCGCCCTGTCCAATTGCACCGACTGTTTCAACCCCATACTGTTTACTCAAAGGGTCTAACATCCTTGCCAAATCGGTTATTTGAATTGGAGTCCACTCTTTACCTACTGTAGAAAGAACTGTCCACTCAGGTGAATCTACGGTTGGTTCTCTCATAATAGAGAAAGATTTGGTTTCGACATTAAGGAAACCATCTCCCACTGGAACCTTCGCATAGTTAGGGACTTTATAAATCTCAAAGCCAACGTCTGCTAACTCAATAGCTTCACTTACCGTTAGCTTCTCTGTAAATACTTTCCCCAAACCATGCCATGCGGGTTCTTTGAATCCAACAAACCTGTCACCAAATATACTTGCGGGCATTTAATTACTCCCCTCTTTCTGTTCTGTGATTGTCATAGGAACCGACTCTAAATTTTCACATATACATAGGTTACTGTTACTGGCCTTACCTTGATTTATAATGACCTTCAAGGTAACCCAAACTCCAGTACATATACCGAATGTACCGATTACCAATAGAACTTCTGCTACGCTCATCTAAACTGTTCACCTTATCCTTTCTATACTTTCTCTTCAAGTTTCTTCGTCGCCTCTAATAAGTTATAGCTCACCTCCAATAAGTTTACTTCAACCTCATGGATTCTAATCTCATATTTTAGAATCCTAAAGTTAACAACACAAAGATAAAGTAGAATAGGAATATTAAGCATTGCAAGGAATACTAATAGAGACACTTTCTCTTCTCCGCTGGGGTGGTGGGTCGTTCGCCGTTGCTACCCTGTTCGGCAGCTTGTCAAATCTGCACGTTGGGGCGGGGCTATGGGGATGAAAAGGAATCCTTAGTAGTCTCAATGGGAGTACTAATACGTTTATCTGGGGAAGCGGTTGAATTGTAATCAGTTATAATGCGATCTACCTGTTTAATCTTTTCATAGCGTTCGGCATATATCGCTTTATATAATTTTCTTTTAATATTAAATCCTACTGGTTCATTCCCTACTTTAATATAACTTTGAGTTATTTCCCGCAACATATATAGTTCGGGTATATCAAACTCAATCTCTGCTTCCTTCCCTATATTATCCTCATCAGTTGCATATAAAACACCCATTCCTATTTTCTCCACTAACTCAATAGGAACAGCTAAAGGAGCCGTAGGTAAAATGTTTCGCATGGTAGCAGTATGAGTTCCCGATTCCATAGGATTCTCATAAGGTCTTTCAATCATAAGGGTTAAGCAATCGTCTAAATAAAGAAGTTCATTATGACTAAGTGTTACAACACATGTGTCCTCTGACAATAAATCGTCATCAAACTCCTCAAATTCAGTTGATTGAGAACTTGCCATAATTTAGTAGCCTTCTTTAACGGGATGGTGAAAACGCCATTCCTCATCAGCTATATCATCACGAGATTTATAGCGACGCTTTTTCTTACGCGGCTCCCTCTCGCTCATAGCATGTCGAATAGACTTTGATGCTCGTCTATCCCTGAGTTTCTTATCTCGTTTTAACCACTTATCCATGAGATGTATTTTATAATATTACTTTAGCAAACCCTGCTTAAAACAATCGAAGCAGTCACACTCATCAGGATGTACTAATGTCTTCTCCCGTTTCTTATGTGACCCATCAGTATTTATATCCTTATTAAAAAATCTAAAGTCTTCACCTAAGAAATCATCGAAGGATAGTTGTTTATTCTGTTTTGAGATATTTGGCATAAGATTTTATATCCCCCACTTTAGATTTATTATACGGGACGGTATCTAAGAATACCTCTAACTGGTTAACCAGTCTATTTACATTATACTCCATTGCGCTTACTTTTTCATCTATACTACTGATCTTTTGGTCGATTAAATCACAACGAAGATTAAACTCAGTAGCTTGCTGTACTAGATATTCAGTTAACGATGCACTCATAATGACCCCCTACGTTTATTATACCATAAAGGTTTAGACCCCTGCAAGAATTCCAAACAATTCTTGATATGTCCAACAGATTGATCATTACATGAAGTCCAATTACCACCGTCTACATACCATGTTTCTTCTTGGTTACCATCTAAAGATGTAGTATTCAAATAGAATGCTTTATATCTTCTTACTAATTTAATTATTCTATTCTCTACAGTCTTCTGACGTTCTCTATTTGGATGCCATGTAAGGGTAGGAGGTTTACCATATCCAGAATAGTATAGACTCTGCGAATCTGTCTTACCCTCATACTCATCTTTAACAGATTCAACTGTACTACTTAATGTACAAGTAGGTTTATGTCTGCCCCTTTCACCACATCCACAAGTACGAGGCTCCCTCTTTACTTTAGGTTTAGTTATACCTGCAAGGTTACATGTAGGCTTATGCCTACCCCTTTCGCCGCAACCACATGGACGTTTCATTATTCACATACCTCTCCTAAGTATCCTTCGGGGTATTCTTCACATTCAATCACTCCCGTGCATAGCGGAGAAAGGAATACACTAATCAAAATCAACAAAAAGAAGAACCGTAGGGGATCAGTGATGTGCATCTTAGCACCTCCTGTAAATTTTCCCCTACGATAAACTATCAAAAAAGGTTTGTCAACCCCCACTTGTGAGTTTGATTCTAGGATGAAACTTTTTCCTAGCTAAATCTATTTTCCCGTTGGTGTACCAATGCCTATCTTTTTTCCACCGCTTTTTACTCACCGCTCTAAGCGCCTGATTAAAACCTCTGCCGTGTACTTTACCTACCATACCACAGAAGGTTTTAATATCGTGTGCCAATTCATGTCTTATAACTCTTCTTGTTTCCTCTTCATCTACCAGTATCCATGAGGATAATTCTAATATACTAGGCTCTTCCTCATAATACCATAGTTGCCCCGCTACGCCAACCCCACAAGTATTGCTTATATAAATCTGAGGTATATAATATACCTTTTGTACAGCAGTAAACATAATCTTAACAGACTTACGAGTTAACAAATAAATAATATATTTTTCCAACCTCCTATCTCTCGTCGCCTCTATCGGTTTACGAGTAGGTTTATAACATTTTATTTCAGAACGAGACTTCCCCGTAATTTGCACCGCTATTCTCCTTTCGTTTTTGTTTCACCCTCTGTTGCAGCTTGTCAAATCTGCACGGTGGGGCGGGACTATTGCCAATTCATAGTATAATAATAGATAGGGGGTATATTAAATGATATTAAGAAAATGGGGTACTGCTCCACACCTAGTAACTAAGCTAGATATACAGGACATAAAAAAGACTCGTGATATTCAAGAGTATACCAGTAATGATGTCCCTATGCAATCGGACAAACTCAAGATACGCCTTATTAAAGAGGGCTATCTGGACGAAAAATGCTATAGCTGTGGTCGAGATACATGGTTAGAAAAAGATATCGCTTTGCAATTAAACCATAAGGACGGCGATAACGAAAACAATAGTTTAAGAAACCTTGAATTGCTATGCCCTAATTGCCATGCAATGACAGAGCATTGGAAAGTAAAGAATGAGTTCAAAGAATCCTCTCCCGCGAACGCGGGGAAGGAAAACCGCAACACCGACGTGTAGTTGGTTCCCGTCAATTTTTTGGTTCCTGCCTATTCTTAGATATGATAAGAATATAGCACGATGAAAATAAAGATATCTATATGTCAAATCTGTGATGCTTATTCAATGGAGTATCTAGAAAAAATTTTATCTTTTTCATTGGGCGTAGAAAATGTATCTGGATGTTCTTCTTGTCGTAAAGCTAATACTAAAATAACATTTGTTATAGATATTAAAATATCTTAAGTATTACATGAAGAGGGGATATTTTCCATAGATTTTGGTAATTTAAAAGTAACGTAATAACCTTTTTTAAATAGGTTATTAAGTGCATCATATATAGAATCGAAGAATATGGATTTGGTTCCCGCCTTTAATATCCACCGCTGATTTTTTATCCCAGTTAATATGAAGTGTTTATACTGCCAATCCTTTGTTCCTTCAACTAGGTGAAAGACAGCACTTTCCATGCTACTCTCCATTCTCCCCCCCGTTCTCGTCCTCTTCAGGATCAGGAACGACACTAATATCTCCTGTTTCCAGATCAGTCTCTAGGTCTGGCCCACCGGGAGTTTTCTCCTCATCTTTTTCTGAAGAAGGTGAAAACTTTCCCCCACCATAATTCTTACCACTGACATCATCTTTATCAAGTCCAAATACTTTAAACATATTCAAGACAGCACGACCTGCTCGTTTATCTGCCAACGTCTGACCTTTGGGACGACTTGTATATTGCTTCTCATCCAAGAAATCTGTTCTACCGGGAATTGTTCCCTCAGCACTGGGGCGAGGTCTATCACCATAATATTTTTTAGGTAGTCCCCTACCTTTAACGGGTTCTCCTTCTCCCAGTTCTGGTTCCCTAGCAGCGAAATGATCACTCCAATCTCTGGCCCAATCTTCTTCTAATGCCCTCTCATGTTGTGCATCGCTCCACTTTTGCTGCGGAGGAGAAGGAGGGACTGCGGCCCGCCTAGCCTGTTCAGCCTTCCAATCCCGCTTTGACTTCCTATCAATCTCATCCCAATCAGTTGCGATAGCCATTGTAGGGTCTTTTGCTACTTCTTCTTTAGTACGAGTAGCTTTCTTTAATCCAAATGCTTTAAATATATTCATCATTCTTTATCCTCTAATTTTTTAGCCCGATCAGATATAATTTGTTGGAGATTCTGTACACCCTTTCCTGTAACTTTCATTTGCTTACCTTTTCGACGTTTAACTTCTCGACGTTCTCCTTTAGTATTGTACCCATCGTCATCCATATCTTTTTCCATATCATTTATAGGTTCTATATTTTTAAATCGTTCCTCAAAAGGTTTTCGATGTGACTGATCCAAATCGGGATGTAAAACATAAGGACTTTGAAAACTTCCAAACTCCTTAAGATTTCGTCCATATTTTCCTTGTGCATACGCAGGCCCAAAGTCATCTATCCAACCTTTCCACGCCGCCTCTGTATCTTGAGCAGCCGTATACCCCGGAGTTAAAAAAGTATCTGGTTGTTGACTTGCGATATATGCATCATTCCCCGCAAAATGTGTATCGAAATGATTACGCAATGTATTATATTGTTCTTGATTCATTCCATGTGGATAAGGAATATCCCACTCATCAGCAGCTTTTAAGAATTTATCTAGAGAAGAAGTTTTCAGCATCTTTTGTCCTACAGGCATTTGTGGAGGAGGTGGTTTATTCGCACGAACCTTCGTACTCATACTAGGAATCCTACCCTGTAATCGTGGAGCTTGCGCCCCCCTCTGCCTAGCAAAGGCACCAGCCTTCCCCGGAGCAGTTCCGGTTCCTTGCGTTAATGAGCCTTGAGGTTGACTAGCAGCGGTTCCTTCTGCTCGTTGTTGAGCAGCAGCCCCTAAACCAGCTTCAGATACAAATCTTGCAAAAGAATCTGTCCCTGCCTTATCTTTTAAATATTTAGCTTTACGATCCTCCATAGCCTGTTCTGCTGCAGGAATTTGAGCTTCCGTTTGTTCTAATTGTGTCTGTAATTTCTTAGTATAGGCTTTTGCCTCATCAGTTTCTGGAGGATTAGGAACAGTTTCTTTAGGAGAAGGGGATGCCCAAAGTCCCGATGCCCTTTGTTCATATTCCTCTTTCATAAAATTCATGCCCCCACCCATACTACCACCCATACTACCACCCATACTACCACCCATACCACCTCCCATACTGCTACTACTTGTACCACCCATACCAGCAGACCCCAATGCTCCAACATTCGATGGGGCCTTAATCTTTGGGGTCTTAATCTTCGGAGTCTTAATATTTGTTGCTGCAGCAGAGGAAGTAGCTGGCGCTCGTGTCTGCCCCACCCGTAATGGCCCTTCCCCAACCAATGGTTTAGGCGCAGGCTTACCTGCTTGTGTCGTAGCAGCCGTAGCAGGCTTCGAACCTTGAGGAGTAACCTTACTATATACGTCAGCTAAGTTATATTGTTTGCTATCCGCTTTTGGTAAAGTCGTTCCTGCCTTTGCAGCCTGTGTTGTAGGAGTTATCTGTGGGTCTGGGCCAGTACCTGTTTTCGCCCATTGCCTAGCTCTACCACCAGCGGGGTCTTGTCTATCTAAAGTTTGTTTATAACCTTCAAGTCCACCTTGACCCGGCCTAGCTTTAGCCTGTTCAGCGGGGTCTTTAGAAGCAACTTGTGAGGCCCATTCCTGTTTATCCCTCAACTGCGATCTTTGCATTTTTGGGTTTGCTTGAGGAAGTCCTTTATCTGCTTCATACCTATCTATACGCTGACGAAATTTGTCGGGAGGAGTACCAGATAATCCCCCAGCTTGACCGGGTTTGTCTGTGAGGGCATCATCTCTTCCAGCACCCATACCGGGAGCATATTGACCGGGACGAATCGCAGGTCTTGCCTTTTTAAGTCCGAAAGTTTTAAAAAGATTCATTCTCATTAATCTCCGTAATTACCGTACTCTCTATTATCCCCATAACCACTCTTTCCCATCTCTTTAAGAACATCGTTAAAACCCTGATGGTCTGACATGATAGTCCTCATTTCATTCTCTATGATAGCATCTTTCTTCTCTAACTCATCTAGTCTTTCCTCTAATACTTTTAAGAGTTCTAAGGTTTCAGTATCATCATACTCTTCTATACTTTCTATGGTAGTAGTATTATTACTTACCGTAGAATCAAGTTGAGCCACGTACCATATTATACCAAAGGCTTGGGCAACAATGATTCCTATAACTGCTATGGGTAATTTGATATTAGCTATATTCATAAATTACTCTGGAATGATTAGTTTATCTAGAGCATTGATGGTAGTCTTAGAGAACTCTCGTAGCTCCTTAACTAAGGCCCTCTTCTCTACCATTGTAATTTTCTTATCCTTCAAAGCATTACCAAGAGACTGTACAACGTCCATAGCTTCTTTAATAATCTTTTTACCTTCTGGAGTCTGTCCCATATTTAACTGCATAAAAGCAATAGCTAGATTTAATAACATAAATGGATTCATAATACAGTACCCCCAAGTTCTTCGCGATAATCAAAATTATTGTCTTGACACGAACAATTGCCGCCACAAGCACAACTAGTAGCTACATATTCTCCCTCACAGTTATCACAGGCACATTCGCATAGAGGAGTTTCACCGCTAGCGCATATCTCATCGCACGTACATTCACCTGACTCTGTACACTCACAATCATTTACTAATGTCATAACCATCTCCTGTGCCATTATTCATTCTCCAAGACTTTGAGCGAAACGCCGCCCAAGAATCCAAATAGTCCACCAACAATAGCGGTTACAATTTCAACGGCTTCCATTTTCATTCCAACATACATAGCCAATGAACTAAATACAGTAGCACAAATAATCGCAAGAAAGATTTGGGGCCTTATTTTTCCTATCACTTTATTTACCTCCTTAATACCTCTTCTTAATATACTGGTCTATGCCTTCAATACGTTTCCATTCAGCTAAGTCCTTTTCAGAAATTTTTAATTTACAAATTTGAGAGGGCATATTCCAAAAATTAATACATCTCCTTGTAACTTTAGTTAAACCTTTATAAACCATAGAAATTACTTTCTTTGCCAACATACCTCCTACGCCTACGGGGTCTCATTTTTGTTAACGTACCTCTAGTTTCTCCGTTCCTTCTTAGATTTTGATTTTGATGGGGAGAAGCCCATTGCTCCCATACCACCATATCGCTTCTTTTGCCCAGAAGACATTCGATTGAATCGTCTCTGTTGTTCCCTTGCATGTCCACCAGAACCAAAGTCACCTTTCTCAGTCATTTCCATATCCCCTTCATCATCTCCACCCGTTAAGAGCTTCTTCCCTGCCCCCGCAACAGCCCCGGCTGCAAGTCCTGCAAGTGGGAGGAAGTTTTCAACATTAGTGGGAGCTAATTCTTTACCAGTTTTTTCATCATATTCTGGTACAAACTCACGTATTCCTCGTTCCTCCCAATCTTCTCGCTCTTGCTGCTCTGGCTCATATATAGACCCACTACCAGCGAATTGATGGCCCGTTCCCCCACTTTGAGGTACTCCTGCTTTATTTAAAGAAGCGATGTAGTTGTTTATCATCTCGCTCTTCTTATCCCGCCCTGTTTTCCCTTTACCGCTAGTATGCGTATAAACATCCTGCCCACTTTCTCTTATCTCCCGTTGAGTGGGTGCATCCCTACGTATAGCCATTGTCGGGTCTTTAGCAGCATGATATTCAGGAGTACGTCGTTCCTTCCAACCCATGCTTTGATCACTTCCAGCACCTTTTTCCATATCCTCAAAGCGAGGGGCAATACTCTCTACATCTCCAGTTGCCCTCTGCTTCCATTCAGCCCATTTTGGATTAACCACATTTACTGGTTTCCCCCTTATAACACTTTCAATAGTTCGCGCAGGTTCATCACCAATAGGTGGTGCTGGAGAAGGCCCGCCTACACTAGAACCAACCCTACCTTCTCCCCCCGAATAACCAGTAGGTGTTCTCCTTTGAGATACACCATGCTTCTTTTGTAAATTAATTAATGCTTTGGTAAGTTTACCCATTTGATATTGTTCCGTTCCTTGCGCCCAATCAGATTCAAGCCCACCATGTTGTGCCGCCCTTCTTGCAGCAAATTCTGGTGAACGACGTATCCTATCTTTAGTTCCCTTTAAAGATGCAGCTTTCGCTCCTGTATTAGGATTCACATATGTATCCCTATCCCCCTGTCCGGGTTCATGACCTTTTTCCATATCGGTATTCTCTATAGAGTTCTCCTCATCAGGCAAATATCGTTTACTACGTGTTTGTTTTCCTTGTTCAACGGATGCGGGAGTCTTCCAATCATCAGGTAGCTGTGTAGAAGTAGGGGCAAGGCCAGTTCCAGATTTTCTTTTAGCCCTTTCTTCAGGGGATTCCTTCTCTACAATTTCATATCGTTGTGGAGCAATAACACCACCATAGTTCTGACCCTCGCTATTAAATAAAGCTTTGGTTACAGAAGCAGTATCTTTACCAGCCCTATTTCGGGCTTTATCGGATTTCTTATACGTGGGGGCATCCTCGTCATTGATTTCCGCAATCATCTCACTAGCTTCATTTACAACCCACGGGGGCTTGTTATGCATGATCTTACCCTGCTCGTCAGTTTCCATCTCTGAATAACGCTGATAACGCATAGCATTAGGGTCTTGCTCTTCAGGCAAGCCTTGTTCCCTTTTAAGGGCATCATGCTCCTGACGACGAGCCTCTACATTATGTAGAACTGTCATAGATTCCTTCGTTGCCAAAGGGTCTTTCTTTTTAGCCTCTTTTAACAGCTTTGATAAGTAACTAATATATCCCATAATATACCCCCTTATTCAACATCCGTTGGATGTAATTGACGTTTCTGTCTACCTACACCACGAGGTTTATTTGCCCCCGTAGTAGCTACCTTTTCCATATGATTTAAAAAACTAACTATATTAGGATTAGTAGGAATCTTTTTAGTAGGATAATGTCCATTACTTTCAAGGGAATCGCCGCTCTTACCAGTCTTACGAGGTGATTTAGTTGGTGTCTTTGGTGCATCAGGACTTGTCTCAGCCATCTTATTAAAAGGCTCCTTATTTTCCCGACGAGTAAGCTCTGCTCCAAGTTTAGCCCCCTGACCCTCCGTAAAAAATTTAGCTTCCTGTTGCTGCTTTAATTTCTGCTGTACCTCTGGGTCATAGGCTGGATTATAGTCAGGGTCATTTCTTCCGAAAGGGTCTTCTTCTTTCTTCTTTCGTTTAAATGGATTCCAATCCTTAGTCATTGCCCTATCCATAATAGAAGGGATAATATTCTTTCGTTGACGTTCCTCTGCAGTCATATCAGGTTTGGGAGTCACAGGCTCGTCTAAATAGGGATCATAATTCTTACTCTGTTCAGCCAATTTCTTAGTTGCACTAAATCTATGATCAACTCTTGGTTTTGTAGGTATTGCATCCCGCTTCTGTCTCTCTTCCTCATAAGCAAATCTTTCTCGCCCACTTGCAAGCGGACGAGCAGCTTTAGAGGACGATCTCTTTGGAACACGTGAACCTCTCTTAAGGTGCGATTCGGTTCTATCCACAATATTCTCTTCTCCCTCTTTTCTTCCTCCTGTACTATGACCACCCCATCTAAATTTTGTCATATAATTAAAGAACGTATTTGTAAAATCTATATCCCCATCTTCTTTCTCTAGAAGATTGATTGAAATATTTACGTGAGATACAGGTTCAGGTTTAACTTCCACTGGATCAACGATAAGCACTGCTTCATCTTCATCAGGAAAATCAGGGTTCTTATCCTCTGCCTTTAAGATTTCAAAACCCGCCGCTTGGTTGACTCCCTTCTCACAGACAGTAACCTCAGCCAGTTCCATCTCGTCCACTTGCATATAAGGCATCAGACCCTTCTGCATTTGCTGTATCTTTGTTGCAGACCCAGCAATAGAATAGCTTCGAAGTTTACCTTCTTCTATTTGTTTAGCAACTTTATCCGCTATCTTTGTATCCCCCCGTAATTCACAAATAAAGAATAAACCACCTTCTCCTACACCACTTTTATATATTTGTCCACCCCTTGTAATATATGCAGGTAACGCCCAACCTACTTGTACATCTGAATGTAGTACCATAGCATTACGAGTACGAAAATTATCCATGTATTTCTTAAAAGCACTTTTTAAAGCATCATTAGTAATCATATGACCTTCACGATCAATAAGTTCTACTGATGCGGGGCCACCTATAACCATTGTTTCATCATCGGGAACTAAAAGACTTGCTTCTACGTAAACCGAATTATCTGGGAAAGCACGAGCTAAAGTTAGTTTCTCTGCGTTAGAAGCAAATCCTGCCTTAAAAAGTCTACGATATTCATCTAAGGCTTTTGTAATATCTTGGAGTGTGGTAGCCCCACCAGACGTTCCTTTCTCTAATGCAAATAATCCCGCGTCTTTAAAAACCTGAGTTTTAGACACGGGGGCATAAAACGTTTCCCTAGAACGTAATCTTCGGGGCTGCAATTGCTGTAGTATCATTAGTTCTCATGTACTCCCCATACTACTCCATGTACACCAGCAGTTCCACTTGCAATTGCACTTATATTAAGCTTAGCATCAATAGGCCAATTAGTCTCAAAAGTCTCCGCACCTGCTAACTTAATAGAAGAAGTAGTAGCAGTACCATCTATAGCAATATAAACTATATTAGAGGCGTGTTCATTAACTATTTTAAATCCCCTAATCCTGTTTACGCCGGGACGACGACGGGAAATAGAGTAATCAGTTATTCCTGACCAATTATAAGATTCACCTCCAGAACCTAAAGGTTGTCCACCATCAACATAATTAGTAGTTTCCCCATCAATACGATTTTCTACCATCATGGCATCTACAAAATAGAACTTACTATTAAGAGCGAAAACACTTGCTGCAACTATAGCAAAACGTAATGTCTTAGGAGCGCCCTTCTCAATTTTATGCTCTAAACTTAATCGAGCAAAATCATTCGTTAACGTGTGGGCGGCACCGTCTACCAGAACCGTCCCATCTGAATCATCTATAATTTGTAATTTTACAGTTCCTGCTGGGGAGTTTTCGAGACCTCTAACATATAATGAAAAAGCTACAGTACTTCCATATTGTCCCAATCCAGCGAGAGTATCTTTCCAATAAAATCCATCTGAGTTTAATGTTGAATTTCCGGAAGCACGGCTAACCTTAGCCACATATGTTCTCCCATCTACTCCAGACATGTCATCCGCTACCTCACCATCACTAGCGTAAGTAATTCTAGCCGCAGCATCGGGAGGAGCAACCCCATTACCAATCTTTGTAAATTCTGTCAAAGTCGCATATTCGAATGAAGGATTTTTAATGAGATTAACAGCAGGGACACCACGATTTACCGTAAATAAATCTGCGGCAGACGTGCCTACAGAGGCACTAATTGGTACATATTTTGTCCAGAGATGAACGCTTGAACGAGTACTTGGGTCTAGTTCCCATTCTATCCAATTTTCACCTTGTATTCCCATAAGTTATCTCCTAGTCGGCCCATTTTATCAGTGCTAAAAAACCGCCCATTACCGCCGTTGTATGTACCATCAGTAACCCAACAGCGACAAGAGCGGTTCTTGCACCATAAATTTTATTACGCCAAAATTGCACATCATCTAATCTCTCATCTAATTTTTCTAACCTTACGCATAATGTTTTATTGAGGGCCGTTTGACTTTCAATGTAGCTATCCAATCGCTCCATATAGACCGCGAGTTTTACATTTTCATTTGCCGCCACTTTTACCATCTACTTAGATTTGACCCCAAGCCATACCCTTAACAAAAGGTACTGCTGCTGGAGCGCCGTTTGCCTCTTGTACCAAAACTGCGTCAGCGGTATCGTCTGACTGCCACATTAGAATCTTATCTGTACCTATATCGTAGTTAAAAATAAAGCCGCCTTTGGCCTCGATTTCAGCGTGGTCAACTCTAGCCATTCCAAACTTAGAGTTACCTACATTAGCGTCGGCTAAAGAAATCCCCCCGGCAGCATATGCAGGAGAGCTATCCGCTACAGTCTGAAATTCAAACTCTTTATACCACATATTACCCTGAACACCAGTACGAAAATCCGTACCCTTCTGTAACTCACGGGTTGAACTATCATAAAATGTTAGACCCATAATAAGTCCTCCTTATATATACCGGGGGTGGGGAGTTTTCCCCCACCCCCAAAATTTCTAAGCACTTATTAAGCGCTTAAGTCGGCAACCTTCGCCTGTACGAAGAAGTTCTTGCATCGGAACTCACCCATCGTGTAGAGCAGTCCACGAACCACCAGCTTATCAGCAGCGAAGTAGTCACGGTTCTCTATGTACTGGGTAGGCTGAGCAATCGCTATCTCCAAGTAATCGGTGTCAAGAACATAGATGTTCGATCCAAGCCTAACACCTGCCGAAGAGGTCGAGAAGGGCGTATCCGCATCGGGAAGAATTGGAATACCCATGTACGTAGCCAGAACTAGACCAGTACGAGTACCGGGGAACGTTCGTTCCGAACCGACACCAACCTGATATTCCTCCTGACCCATATACCTCTGTTGGGAGTTGAGTAGTCGTTCCAGCTTAAAGTACTGGTCATGGCCCAAGACAATTAGCTTAGGCTCTCCACCGTTCTCCCTAACCTTCTGAATGGCGGTGTCTAGCAAGTTAAGGGACAAGTCCCTCGCCGTGCCACCGTTATAGGAAACTGACGCACCCGAAGCCCAAAGGCCCTGAGTCCGCTGCATCCCCGTTAGGTCATAAACACCGACACCCTTGTTAACTGCGGCGGCTCCCCAACCGTTCCCGTGAACAGGCTGAGCATCTTCGGCAACTATATCGTCAATCGAAGTAAGCCCTGCCCTCTGTCGGACATAAACTAGGTCACCACTAGCTACGGCCTGCCCATAAGCTGACGTAACCGTAAAGGTGGTATTACCACCAGCCGTAGCGGGGGGAGTGACCTCTGAAACTGTCCCTGCATTTGTCTGAATACCCGTAGCACTATCGTCCCTCGAATATACCGTATCACCAACATGGAAGAACCTACCAACGGCCTCTGGGACAATAAACGTAGTCGTACTACCACCATTAACTCCGGACACGCTTCCGGACATAATCTCCTGATTAATCTCCTTCATGTGGTCAATCTGGGCGTTCTCATTCTCTAGCGCCAACACGTCCCCAACACCACCTTCCAACTGCGCCGTAAAGACCGACTTCACCGAAGCACCGAAGGTCGTCGCGACAATTCGCGGAAGGCTAGATATTGGTTCAATGTTCGACACATCAACGTCCGGTAGGGTGCCAACTTCTGAAACAGGCCGTGACCTATTCGTGCCACGATCTGTCCTGACCCTCCAACCAGCCGTATTGCCCCAGACCACTCTGGGAATTGCATTAAAGAATCTCGTTTGGTTATTTAAGGCTTGCCACACCTTACGACCATAAGTAGTCGTAAAGATCGAGGCTGTACCAGTTGCGGCTCCAGTGGAACCTACCTGAAAGAAGGTATCGGCCTTACTAATGAAACCGGGGCCGAAGATCGACTGATACAAACCACGTTGTGACTGTGCCACATACTCTGAAAGAGTTGGATTTGTAGGCATTGTATTATCTCCTTATCTTAAAATTAAGTTAACTTGAAATTAGTTCTCGCGGAACGCCGTCCGTCTCACCAGACTCAACCTGCATCTGCAGGTCACGTAACTGCTTGTAAGACAAATTCGCTAGCTGGTCAACGACCTCATCCCCGCTAGCAGCGGATAATGTACCGCCCTTGCTAATGGGAGTTCCACCATCTGTACCCATGTGATTATGGTCGATAATAGTAGGTCGCATTAAGCTAGTCTCCTCCTTAAAGCCCATCTTCCGAAGGCGCTTCTCCGTCTCCGCAGCAACCATCTTCTCAATGTTCTCAACGGAGTAAGCAACATTCTCCTGTGGGTTGTCCTGAGAAGCCCTCTCATCCTCCTCCTCATCAGTGGCATCATCGTCATCGTCACCCTCCTCCCACGGCATTCCGTCCTTTAAGAGGGCAAGCTGCTTCTGCATAGCCTGAATAATACCCTGAACATTCTCAGTCTTAGTATCAATCGTAACGGCCTTCTCTGAATCATCAGCATTACTAGATGACTTACCAGTACTAGAAGCGCTCTTTACCTTCTCTCCATCAACGGGTACACCCCGCTCTCCACCATACTGTCCTGCCTTCATCAATTCCATTGTCTCAACAGCTACTGCCTTAACAAGGTCTGCCTTTTCCTGTACGGCCCATTCCATCTCTTCGACCTCTTCATCCTTCTTCGCAGCCTCTTCGTCATCCTCTTCTGCCTTAAGTAATCTAGCGTCCATCTTCTGCAAGACTTCTGCAACGGCGGCAAGCGCTAAACCATTCCCTTCCATCTGCTTTTCAATACGATCCAAGATTTCAGAATCCATTCTAATACCTCCTGTTCGTCATAACGAAGGTTGGTCTAAGCCACCGCCGACCTTCTTATATTATAATACGTGTATTTTAGATTTACACGTTACTGTATTATACTACGATCATACAAAAACTTTGATTATACTGCCGTTTATGTAGTTTTAGGTATCAATAATTGAAGAACTTCATTACGAAAATCATATAATGGTACTTGCACTAACTTTTTTGCGCTATCACATTGGATTCCTTCGGGAATAACGGCTTCAAGTAAATCTAAAACTTTACCCACCATACGAGAATGTCTAGCTATGATTTCCTCCTGCTGTGCCGTAACTTTACTTATATCCATAATCTCTCCTCCTACCTTATATATCTATAAATATTTTTCACTCCGTAAGAAATAGCTGTCTCAAAAAAAGGATTGGGGGATTCGGCTTGGGATACCCGTTCTTCTAAAGACTGCTTTACAGGTTGTCGCGTATGCCCCCGTATCTTCTTTCTTCCAGTTCCTCCATTCTTATGATATTGTTTCGCTTTCCTTATATAAGAGTTAACATGTACTTCTTGTTCTTGATTTATATTTGTATTACAATATTTTTTCAGCAACGAAGGCTTAGAACAAAAAATTGTGTTACCTCGAAGATAAAATGATTCCCGAAGCTCGTCAGTAGGTGCATGATATCGTAATGACCTTAACATAATACTTCGGGGGTCAATCATTCTAAATCCTCCTATGTAAATTATACTACCATAATATAAATTTACTTTAATTTATACCCTAACATAAAATATTTTAATATCCAGAACGGCTAGTTGGAGCTACTGCTTCCAACCATTCTTTAGGTATGGAATTCATAATCTCTGGCGGCATAGTCCCATTATTACTAGCAATAACAAATTGTAATATTTGTTCAAACCACACTGGAGGAACTAGAGCATATAAAGGCATTACTTGCCCCGTATACCCTTCGGGATAGATATAGACCACTGCGTGGTTATCTGGGTCTATCCACTTATGTACAGGTTGGTCTTTATCTATAAATCTATATACTTCTACTTCTTTAATTACTTCTACTATCTGTTGAGTTACAATTGGTTTTTCTACTTCAACAACTTTCTCTGTAACAATAGTTTCTACCACTACTTCTGCTACTGAAAAAAAGGACATCATTACAGCCCCAACTATACCTCCAAATATTAATAATATAATACCTCCAATCCCCTGTTGTATAGTCATCTTAAACTCCTCTAATATCAGTCCATACATTAGGAATAACATCGTTAAATGCTTTTCGAATATTTTGTTCCTTATCGTACTTATTAAGATATATAGTCTCTTTACCCACACATCCATGACGGGGGTGCCAGTAGGTTACAATCTGCTTTGGTCGAGTTGCTACATGTAACCGCTGCATAGCAAATTCATCTACACCTTTCATAGTTCCGCAAATATGAACTTCTCCAGTACCTATATCATATTCATCAACCTTATGAAAATGACCCATCATAACTGAATCAAACTCAGCAGGAATATATGATTCATTATTATCCGTAGTTTTCTTATATTGAAATACAGACCTCATTCCTGCTACTGCTTTTAATATTGCTTGCCCACTACCCGCCCCCACAATAGAATCACCATGCATAATCAAAACCGTCTTATCAAAAACCTTAAAGGAACTAACAAAACTTTTAGATATATCAAAGGTTATGTTCTTCTGCTCTCGACAAAACGCTGCTACCCATTGGTAAAGCATATAGTCCCAATCCATATACTTATCTTTCATTGGGGGCTTACGTGTCATACGACCATGATTGCCTACTACACATGGAACTTTAATAGTTTCAAAGTGTGGGGCCAACATCATCAAAGCTTGAGCAATTAAGTTAGCTCCCCTAATCATCTGTCCCATACAATTATCTATATTTGTTCTGGCTAGTTCCTCATGAATATCTCCACTAATCATATCTCCAAGCATGGGAATAACAAGCTCATCAATAGGAACGAATGTTCTACGTAGTTCTACCAGTTGAATTAAAAGGTTGGCCCACCCAAATAAACGACGGTTGAAAATATTAATGTCGTAGGAATTTAATCCTCCGATTTGTTCTCCTTTGACGTTATCTCCGACATGTGTGTCTGAAATCGGAGCAACCACAATTTGCCTCGAATGTCCACGTACTCGTACTTTAGATGAAGTAATCGGTACAGAGCGGAAAGCAGGCGTAAACGTGCGAATTGAATCGACAACCAAATCTTTCTTCGCACTTTCTTGAATTGAAGTTTCATATAATTTTTTCCAAAGTTTGACTTCTGCCTTTAAAATTTCAACTTTTCTGTCTTTGGCAAGAATATCAAAATCCATCAATTCATTTTCGGAACAAACCTCCTTGTCGTACCACCGTTGAATTGTGGTTCGATGAACCTCCAATCCAAATTTTTCGTTCACCCACTCCGCTAAACTTGTCCACGTTTGCCCTGCTTTCCTCTTTCTTATAATCTCGGCTTTTGCGTTTTCCGGAATCATACCCACTCCTTATCTGTAGATATACTACTTTTCCACAATATACACAACTTAAATCCTTATCTAAATTTAATCTCATAGGCCCGGTACATTTAGGGCAAGCATTAAATAATAATTGGCTGGGAGTAGTTAATCCATGTTGTTCATAATTAATTTCATTTTCCAATTAATCGTTCTCCTATTGAAACCATTTTTATAAACTTTTGTAAGTTCTTTAACTCCTTCTGTCTAAGGCTATGTTCAATATTATCCTCATCTGTGGGCAATTCGTCATCTGTATCATCTAAAGAACCTCCTCTATGAAGTGCGTCAATTTCGTAATCAAACCCTTGTTTTTCCATCTTAGAGGTTAATGGACTACCTAAGTCAGATATAATTGATCCTGCATCATCTATACTGGGGCCATCCATTCCGGGTTCAGCATCCTTACGATCTCGTTTTCTTTTTTCTTTAGTCCGCTCTTCTACATCATCTTCAGTATTTTTTTCTTCTAACTCTGATTTCCCCTCTATATAAGGTTTAGTTTGTTCAGCTTCTCCACCATGCATAGGTTGTGATATACTAAAAACATGTGGAGTACCTTTCTCCATACCCATAACATTAAATCCCCCTTGATTTGGTTGAGCTATGAAAGCCCCACCCTCATTGCTATTCTTTTTACCGACATGTCTTCCCTTGTCAGCAAGCCGGTAATCAGTCATATTAGCAGGATTCTCTGCCCCTGCGGGATCATGTGTAGCTATACCAGCTTCAAAACCCCCCTCCTGTCCCATATTAGGATAATGTACTTCTGAATCGGGAACGGATGTTTCTGTAGTAGGAGTCTTTGGATTCTTTCGCGTCCTTTTAGGTTGATCACCCCCTCTCATAACTCGTGTATTTGATTCATTATCTAAGAGTCTAACACCGTAAGGATCACGTCCTTCTTTTTCCAATCTAAATTGTTCACTGACCCATTTTATCAGGTCTGTTGTGAAATTGGAATTAATTATAACATCTGCTTCATTCTTCCCTATCAATGTAGTCTTCCCTAGTAATGTAGTAGCATGAGAATGATCTGGGGTGGTACTCATCGTTTTACTAGAGGTTGTATTTGCGCCGCCGCCGCGTCCCCCACGATTCAAAACCCTTCTACTTTGCCTTCGCTCATTCTGAGCATTTTGACCGGGAGAAACTTTAACTAAGCCGCTATGAGATTCACCATATGCTTTCTCATATTTCATGGCTCCCATATCTGGAGAGTAATCTTCTAAGAACTCATTAACTCTATCTACACCAGATTTGTCTTTAGTCTTTCTTTTTGGCTTTCCAAAAGCTTCCGCAAAAGTTTCCGTTGAAGTAAACATAGTTTGTTCATCGTTAACCTCAGCACCTTTAGTAAGGTCATGGGTAGCATTACGGAAAGGTTTTCTTTTCTTAGCTGGCCCCGTGTCGCCATAAGTAGCATTAAAGTAACTAGGCCCACCTGTTGAAGCTCCAGTAGAACTTGTAGTTGCAAAGTTCTTTTGAAACTTTATAAATTTATTCATTCCACCCGGTTTAAATAATTTACAATAATCCTCTGAATGAAATGTACCCTCAACTAACTCACATGTTTCATCATTATTGTAATGATCACAAGTACCGCACATAACATGTGATTGAATCTCTTCTGGAGTTGCGTGGCGATACCCCGCTTCCGATTTTTCTATTTTATCGGTTTGTTCTTTCATAAGTTTTTTATACCCGGATGCATAAGCAGCACGTTGTATTTCTTCTGCTTTGGTTCGAGAGTTAAACGGCCCCTTACTCCCCCAATACCATCCATCAGCCCGTTCATTAATCGGCATTATCTATCTTACTTTGTAATTCAGTGGGATTATAACTTATCATAGGTTTTTCAGGGGCTGGCGTAGGTTTAGTTTTCTTTTCAAACTTAGCTTTTTCCACGTTTAAAATTCCGGTTGCGCCTAAATCAGCTACATAATCAATCCCCTCATTAACAAACCAAAGCTGCTTACCATCTGAAGTTACATCTTTAATTATAGCGGCAGAATATCCTTTATTAGCTAACCCCCCTATCCATGATTTATCAACTTCTAAAGCTAAAGCGTCAGGTCTATTTTCTTTCTTCTTACCATAATTAGCCGCAAACTCCTCTATATTCCGCTCTTCACCGGGAACTTTATCCATCCAATTAGGTGTTACTCCACCCATTCTACCATTAAATTTACTCTTGGTAATCTCATCCCACATCATCTGCATAGGTATACCTTCTGGCCCCGCAGGAGCCATTCCAGTTCTACCTTCCGCAGGATTAATTCCGGTGGGCTGTCCTTGTTGACCCATCATTTCATTCATTTGCTCCTGCTGCATCTCGCCCTGTTCCTTCATCTGCTTAACAGCTAGAGCCATTTGCTCACCCTGCATCTCTGCTAGAGGTACAGCGCTACCAGAAATAATGAATTCTGCTTGATCAAGAGGTACATCATCATCTTTCAATTTCACTTGATACCCTAACTGGATGTACATCGCAGCCACTTGCGCCCTCTGTTGTGCAAAGCTAATTCGAGTAGCTTCAGCTTTCTCTTCAGGATTAGGCATTCTAAGCATATAATCTGTAATATTAAAAGCTTTTAGAATTTGGGGAAATACTTTATCATGCAGTAATCGTTGATCTCCCTCAACAACTCGACTCATAACTACCAATTGCTGAGTCTGTGTAGACAAGCCACCGAATGCTTCAGGCGCACCTTGCCATGCTGGAGTAACGCCCCACATAGCAGCTATCCGCTCTCTAATCTCGTTACGCACGGGGAGATAATCCATCTCTTGCAACGTATGGAAGAGTCGTAACATCTCTACACGACCTCTTTGATTACGAGAAGAAACAGCAACCATAGGCACATAGTTCGGATCAATCCTAGTTTGGGCAGCAATATTCTGTCGTTCCCGTCTTAAACTCTCAGGGTCATCCGTAAATACCATAAGCATAGAAGCAGGCATTTTTCTCTCAAAGAAATATCTAAATAAGTTTTTATCCATCCCAATGATAGTTAAAGCCTTTTCAAAAATTGTAAGAATAGGACTCCACCCATAAGTTTCCGAAGGGGAAAACTTAGAAACATGGATGATTTCAGAATCAAATAAGTAGATATGCTTATTTCGATGATAATATTTATACATCACCGGATTACATTCTTGATCACAATCTGCAGTAGGACAAACAATCGGGTCTTCTTGAACATCCTCCCTATGAATAGCACACATATAATGTGCATTTTTAGGAAGTCCTGCAGAATCTAAATCAAATTCCACTAGGGCGGGATTTAAACGACGTACCTCTTTAACTTTAGAACGTATTTTTCCATCATCTCCTACTTTATATTCTTTTGCTAAGTAAAGAAACCCATCATCCACACAATTTACATCAAAGTGAAATTGACGTAGCACCTCCTCAAAACTTTGATCAAAGACGTTGCAATCATCTAAGAACAGTTTTAATCTATCTAATTGAGTTTTATCAGGTTTTTCAACAGTAGGAACAAACTCAATCCCACGTCTAAATACTTCACTAGTAATGTGATTGAGTGGCCCCCTAATCTCTTCCGTTGAGTAAGCCACCATCATTAAATCCTGTACTAACTGCTGGCGATACGCCATTTGATGGCGTACCCACGTATTTACTATATGATCTAATCCAATAGTAGGAGCTTGACCTACCTCACCAGACGATTTCATCAACTGGAGAAATTCCAGTTGATTATTGAAATTAGACATTTGACCAGCTAATGCAGGAACTTCCGGTAGATATTCAGATAATTTCATATGTTACTCCCCATCAAGAGAGGTTACATCGGACATAGCAGCTAATTTAATAACTGCCGCTAATGCCTTCTCCTTAATCTTAAACGTCTCACTCTCATTTGCCTTTATCTTCAATACCTCAATCTCTCTTTTATATCCTGTAATTTCCTCTTCTTTGTTATGTATCTCTGCTTCTTTATTTTGTAATTCCTCAGAATATTCCTCTTCTAAAGTATTTGAGATAGGCTCGTCATCAATCAAAGGGGATGAAGCGTTTTGAAGCACTCCTAACCTACCCGCCTCTTTAATCAAAGAAATAAATGCCCCCTCTGTTAATATTGTTACGGCTTCACTATCATCGGGAACCTCATCTTCTGGACTTAATGATCGTAACGCATCATGCCATGTATCTAAAATTCTCCATGTTTGTGTTGTCTCATCTTTATTTGCTATGTATTGCTGCTCACGATCTCGTAACATATTTCCTAACATAGTACAAACTCCTCTTTTCTCCCTTAATTATACTCTCGTTACACCAGTTCTAATGCTGCTGCTAATTTCGTCGGATTAAACCCAACAATAATTTCCTCATCAATCATAATAACAGGGGTTGTTCGATATCCTAATAACATCAATTCCTTTGCCGCATCTCCCTCACTTATCTTCCGTTCCTTATATGGAATTTTCCTTTCTTGTAACCACATCTTGGTTACTTTACAAGGGCCTCACCCATAAGAAGTATATATTGTTACATCCATATTACTAAGTTATCCTCCACCATTTATTTGTTTGTTTAGCACCACCATAATAAACTACAGCATGTCCCTCAGTGATTAAGGTGGTGTTGAGATTTACATCATCCGCAAAAATAGTTCCTAATATTCTACCATACTTCCCCCTAGCTTTACCATCGACAGATGTTTTTATTGTAAGATCATCAGCATTAGCTATTAACTCTGCTAATCTAGCTTTAGCGGCTAACCCATATTTCTTTTCTTCTAAATCTCTTGTACGAGATTCTGGAGTATTTATCCCGTATAATCGTATTCGTTGTTTTTTTAATACTACATCAAACCCTAGATCAAGGTCTACATCTATAGTATCGCCATCTATTATCCTTACTAAACTAGCTCTATATTCATACATTCTTTTTCTTTCGTTCCTTTTGTGTACATCTATAACACATTCGTTCACCGTTTTTTACGTGGAGTTTTGCTCCACATAAACATTTAAACCAACTGCGTCTAGCCATTACTAATTATTAGTCAGCGTTTCAGATGGTGCGCCAATTGTTACTTCCACATTATCAGACACATTCCAATTGGCTGCTGTTACACTCTGATGGATTTTAAATTCCTTAGTTGCAAATCCATTGGCTATCCCTATCTCATTTAGCTCAATCGTTAATGTTCCAATTTTCATTCGGTCAAATACACAAGCTCCTCCTTCCGTATATAGATTGCTTAAAGTTAACTTACCAATTTTTCCATTGGTTGCGCTTGTAGGAGCATCAATATGAATCCTGTCATAAGAACCTCCCGACGTAACCATTGCATCGGCCTGATGGTGACCACCACCAATTGCCCTCATTCTGGAAGTACCGGGAGTTTGATTTATGCTTTGACCATCACTAGCATTTCCAATTACATTTATGGTGTGGGCAGTAGTATTGTCAAAATATAAGTATGAACATCTAGATTTTTCAAGAACCATTTCACCAATCTCTAGATAAGTACTAGTGCCGCCGCTTACCACAGTACCTCCAATTAATACCGCAGTGGCAGTAGCCGCAGTACCACTAGCAGAAGTATGTGCCGATGATGGTATTGCGCCTCCCGTATAAACCGTACCTACGGATACGTTTTCTATTTTTATCTCTCGTACTGGTACGACACCTAGCACAATTCGGAGGGTATTATCATTTTTGTTTTCTTTTCTGAATGCCAGCATTTCTTCAAGTTTAGCGGAGGGTGCATCTACTGGGGCGGCATATACACCGGCATCTCCATTTTTAAAAGACCTATCTGCAAGGATTGTCTCGTTAACCACAACGCCTGTACCTACTGTAGAACCAGCAAAAATCAAACCTACCGCCATTTGTGGGCTAAATCCACAGGCCCGAAGTAGGCTGTAGGGACTCAGCATAATTTTAAAAGTCATCTTCCATTTAGCTGACTCTTCATTTAAATAAGCTACTTTAGCTAATAGCCAATTTCTCCATATAGTTGTTCTCTTATATGCCCTAATAGGTAACCTTACGATACCCATAGGAGTCTTTCTTAGGTTAAGCCACCAAGTTTTAAAGTTACGTACATGAACAAGTATGCCCATCAAAAGCAAAGTGGATGAAATTGCTACTGACGCAATTAGATTTGCATTGATTAAAGTAAGCCAACTCTGTACCAATGCTTGGTCTACACTAATGATAGTACCCTCTATCTGGAAGGGAAGATATGAAGCTATAAACTGCATAGGATTAATATAAGATACAGTTAATCCTATAATACCTACTAGAATAAGTACTACAGAAAAAGTATATTTTGTTACCTGCCCAACTGTTTTAAGTAAACCTTTTAAAAACCCTAATTTTTTTATCTTGAAACTAAATAATTTTTGCATGATGGAGCTTACCCCCTGTAAACAGTCTAATTATATTATACTATCTTATGCGACTAAACATGCGCTCCATCCACAAGTTTTGCATGATTGACATCCATCTTGCATAACTATATTAGGAGAATCGCAACAAACATTAGTGTTTTCAATTCCTTTGACTAACACTTCTTTCTCACGACTCCCCTCTCTATACACAGTAATTCCTTTACATCCTGTTATCCATGCTAACTTATATGCCTTCTCAACATCTTGAACAGTGGCACTATTATCAAAATTAATAGTTTTAGAGATACCTGAATCTACATGCTGCTGAAAAGCTGCTTGCATTAAAACGTGATCTTCCGGAGAAATTTCGGGGGCTGTAATATAGATATTTTTAGCCCATCTAGGAACCTCACCCCTATCCTGTAAGGAACCTCCGTTAGCTAGATAATCCATCAAATTGTCTGAATAAAAACCATATTCTTTAGCATCTTCCTCAAAATATTTATTGGCGTAATTTAAAGTCTTCCCCTCTAAAATATTCTGTTTCTTCCACACTAAAGCAAACGTAGGTTCAATACCACTAGAACAGTCAGCTAACATAGAAATGGTTCCAGTAGGGGCTACAGTTAACCTACAGCTATTCCTATAAGCCTCAGTCTCTTTATTATAAGAACTCTTCTCCCACGCTGGAAAAGTTCCCCTTTGTACCGCTAAGTTTAACGATTCATGATCTACCCACCCCTTTATCTTCTCCATTATCTCAGTACCCACTTCTCTAGCTAATGTGGAATTATAGGAAATACGTAATTGAATTAACAAATCCGCAAAACCCATAACACCAAGACCAATCTTACGAGTAGCTTTAGTCATATTTTCAATATCTGATGTCGCATATTCGTTTATATCAATTACATTATCAAGGAAACGTGTAGCAGTACGAGTTACATCCTCTAATAAAGACCAATCAATCTGAACTTTCCACGGATTTTCAACTAATTGAATATCCTTACTCCCCAAAACAAATTTAGCAAGATTAATTGACCCTAGATTACAGCTTTCATTGCCAAGTAACGGCTGCTCCCCACAAGGATTAGTACTAATCATAGAACCATATTCTTTTTTCATATGATTATCTTCATTGATACGATCTAAAAAGACCATGCCGGGTTCGCCATTCTCCCATGCCCCCATTACAATTTTATTGAATACCTCTCTTGCATTTAAATGTTTTGCAATTGTATTATCCTGAGGATTAATTAAGGGGTAATCAAGTCCAGCATCAACTAATTTCATCCAGTTCGAATCGACACCAACAGAAATATTGAAATTATGAATATCACCCTCAGTAGATTTGCAACTAATGAATTCCAGTATATCAGGATGGTATACAGACATAACTGCCATATTTGCCCCATCACGCTTACCTCCTTGAGTAATCATGGAAGATACTCGTGAAAGTGTTTTTAAAACTTCAAGTGGCCCACACGCAATACCATGTGTAGTCTGTATCTTAGCCCCCCGTGGTCGAATATTCGATAAAGAAAAACCTGTCCCGCCACCAAACTTTTGCACCATTGCAGCATCCGTTGCAGCCTTCATAATACTTTCCATAGAATCTTCCAACGGCAAAACAAAACATGCAGATAATGTACCTTGCTGTGTTCCCGCATTCATTAACGTAGGAGAATTAGGCAGGAATTTTAATGTAGACATTATTTCGTAGAAGTCTTTCTCGACTAAATCACTTTCCACAGGTAACACGGGGTATATTTTTTCGGCAGAAGCAATTGTTTTTGCAACTCGCTTAAATAAATTTGGCGAATCTTCTATTATTTCATCTTCTTTATTTCGTAAATAATATCGTTTTGATGCTATTACCTCTGCTTGAGGAACAAATTTTATATCAGTTGGAAGGGTGGTAGTGGTCATTAATATCCTCCTAGCCTCGAAAGCCGCAATATATACAAAGTTTTTTCTTGGGAACCCAAAATGAGGGACGACATAACTCATCGAGACAAGCTGGATTAGGAGAATCTGCCTTCGTCAAACCCACATTCACAGTACTAGTATAATCCATCGTCGGTCTATGTTCAAGCAAACTTCGCTCTCGATCTAAAGGATCGGCGGCTTTCTGTGCCTCAACCTTTTTATTGAATCCAACATCTTCCGGAGTATCCTCTATTGGACTTATATCTTCCATCCAGTCTTGAAAATTACCTAAATCAACTACTTTATACATTTCTGTTTCATATGCAGCCTGTAAAGCCATTGAAATAGAAAAGAAGGCATCCCCATGACCAAGTGGTGTTACTGGAGCCTTTAATTCATTATTTACTGAAAGAATCTGTAAACGCTGCCTTTCATCCCGTAATAATCGTAAACGATCAGAATGGACATACTCCTCAAAAATTTGAGCCATCGTATTCTTACTTTTCGCGGTGAAAGACATGGGCCACCACCTATGGTCTAAGCCACGATCTTCCAATTCTCCACGAGTATTATCTATATAACCTTTATCAAGTTTAAAATTCTTAGCTACTTCATTTAGAAATTCAATCTGATCAGAATAATTCCAACCATCTAACCATGATTGATGGATTTGTTCTAGTTTATCTCCCCGCCGTCTAAAAATTACTAGGTGAGATGGGTGTCGTTTCTTCCCCACATCGAATCCTGCAAAAAGTTGCTCTCCTTCAACCCCTTCATATTTTCTAGAATAGGGAAAAGAACGTAACGTAGCATCCTCACATTTCCTAATGTCTTCTTCCTCAAAATATGCCTCCGTTGAAAAATGTGGGATAAGCATAAACTCAGAAGCAAATGATTTAGGTCGTGCTTCTTGCTGAGAGAGTAACCATTTCTCATCATAGAGTTCAGGCATCAATACCCGACGATTCGGTACTGGATCAAGGGCGGGTAATACTCTTGACTTGAATCGTTCATCTTCTTGTAATTTAGATAAAAGATCACCCGGCATCATAGGAGTCCCCAACACAATAACAGGTACTCCTTTCAAAGGAATGAATAAAGATTCTGTCATGAAATGATCTTCGACCTTAGTTATCTGTCCTGCATTGAGAGGGTTATCTGGATCACGCAATACGTCATCTGCTATTAATGCGCCATTGACATGCATACCCCTCTTAAATGAAAAAAGACCCCCATGCATTATTTCAACATTACGTTTATTTACTTTATATCTAAATGAAAAATCAGCTTTAGGCGAACGATTTTGCATCATTCCTTCAAGAACTGGATTTCTTCGAACCGCCTTATTGATTTCAGCAAGATGGTACTGCGACATACCATCACTATACGATAAATATAAAACAGAACAGTCTCGCTTAGATTTTAATAACCTCCAAATACTAAACGCATGTCCTAAAACTGTAGACTTAAAATGAAATCTTGGAAGGACTGCACAATAATTTAAACCACTCTCTAAACACTCTTCAATATCTTCAGCTATTACACCAATGTGCCAAGCTTTAAAATATTCAGGGTGTTCAAAACTTAATGACCAAACATCCCTAAGAAATTCCCAAAAACTTCCAACTTGTACTTGTTCATCTTTAACTAAATCTTCTGCTAATCTAGCAAAAGCATCGTTATAAGTAGTTACTTCAGTGGTTGCCATAATTATAATTTATCCTGTTGCGCTAACGTGCGTAATTTAATTGCAATCCTATCAATCAATTGTTTATCTTCTACCTCTTCTAAAATTACGCTTAGCACATCTTGGATAAATTGTAAATTTATCATCCCTTCCATTACTTTTCTTTCACCCTGAATACTTAAATCTAAAACTTTTGCGGCATCTGATGCTCGATCAAAAACTAAACCGTTTAACTCATGACTAGCTTTATGACGCATTCCCTCATATTCTGATAAATGCTCCGTTTGTAACTTAGCGAAACGCTGACTCTCAGATTCTTGAATTTTAACTATTCCCTTTTCCTCTGTCTCAGTCTTCTTAGCTTTCCAATTATATTTTTTAGCCCACGCATATATAGTAGGGGGGCGTACCTTAACTGAAAATTCTAACGATACATTTTCAGCGATAGTCTTAGCTGATCTATCCCCCTTTAAAAATAACTCCATAGCTCTAAATCTAGCTTTATCTGGCAATACTTTAGGCATCCAAGTCATACTCCTTAGTGGGTCTACTCTTACTTTCTTGCCCACCATAATTTACAATCTTCTCTCTACCGGGAGTAAATCCGGAAGGCATCCCAAATTCACCAGCACCGTAAGTATTTTGCGAATCTATATTTCCCCCTAATGCAGACCCATCAGACTGTAATAACTTAGAAAAATCCATATGTCCAGTTACACGTGTAGATGAGGTAAAGCAGGAAGGAACTTTAATTTTCGTTCCCGAAGCACTACGAATCTCATCATACTTAATTCCAATCTCCCCTCTCGTGCAAATTCCGGGCCATATAGCTTCTTGCTCATTTAATGGGACATATGTCCTACTCTTTAAAAGAGTGCCATGTGTTCTTTGTAGTCCCTCCACAGATTTATTTGATGTACATTTAACAAACTTACACCATACTACTGTCCCAAATTCTCGTCTTACATCTTCGATAGTTGGTAACTCTTCTGGAAATGTATCTTCATATGGTAATTCTTCAACGGAAGCTTTCTCATTGAAATGGACTGCGATTCTCCCCTCATTTGCTTTTCTCATGATCTTCCTCCTTCAACTTAAAATTTCTTAAACCCCATAACGCTATACATGCCGCATCTGCAAAATCCTGTTCTTCAAAAATATCCCCCCATTTTTCAATGGCAAAAGCCATTATATCTGCTTTAGAAGCATTTCCACTACCTATTATAACTTTTTTCCAACTCTTATTATCTACTCCCGTTAAGGTAAATCCATGATAATAACACCCAAATTTAACACATCCAACTACACTCGCAAGCTGAACAGTAGTACGAGGGTTTTGGATGTAGATGGATTCTTCTACCGTTGCGATAAACCGCCGTTGTTCTGTCCGTATTATCTTTATTCTACTAATATCATCCCAAAAATCCTTGATTAATGGGGGGAATCTTTCAGTAAAAGTTTTTTCTACTTTAGCCCATTTATGTTGTACTTTGATGTTTTCATCCACATCTAAAAGCACACTGTGTATAGCTTTAGTCGAACAATCTAAACCCATGAAAACAATAAATTCGTCAGGCCATTTAGTTTTCATCGGATAAAAACTGCTTTATATACTTTTGTCTGGATGCCCCGGCTAAGAGCGCACCAAATGTTACACTTGCTAATATAATAATAAAAATATTAAGATCAGTATATCTACCAAGCGCAATTAGAGCGAAGTCCTCAAAAAAATGTAAAATAGTAATCCCAGCAGAAATAGTTAGAAATTTTCTCATTCATGCACCCTAGTGCCGTATGTGCGTAAAGCTACCACACGACTAACAGAATCATAGGCTGCTTTATAAGTATTTAGCAGACCTCCTAACTTCTTATAAATAGTTTCTTGTTCAATCACTTCACGTCGCAATTCCCTCAATTGATCATAGGTATCTAATGCTTCACCCCTAACCTCATCTTTCGTAGCTTTCTTCTTACCTATAGATTCACGTTCTCTATTAAGTTTAAACATAGCTGTAGCTAAGCCTTCATCGAAAGCTGCCTCTAAAGCACTCCTCTTCGCATCACAATCAGCGACTTGAGATTCTAAATATGCTTTATACCCACCATAAAACATTAGAAAATGTTCTAATTTAGTATTATCTGCATTCATTAAATCTGAAAATTCTAATTCTTCAGACTCTTCTATTGTCATTTTTATGGTAGGAATTCCAAGTTCATTTACAATGCGAGTTGCTCTTCCTAATGCCTTCATAGGAGTCCATTTAGTTTCTTTCGACTGCATCCTGCAACTCCCTTCGAAGTTCCCCATTTAATTTTTTGTGGAATTCGTTAGCTTCTGTAAGATTCTGTACCAAAAATTCAAGCTCTTCTATCCGTAATGATAGAACCCGTACATATGCCTTTACTTTATCAGAGAAGTTTACTGCCGTATTTTGACTTTTCATTATCTTTTTACACTCCTACAAGGACACCACGTACTTCCTTTACAAGTCTTAGGAATTGTATTCATCCCCATAATTTTAAAACATCTATTTATAATACTATTCCATTGATCGTTATCTCTATCTACCTTAAAAGCTTTCAACTGTTGATTATCTTTATTCTCATAAAGTACTACTCCCCTATCAAATCCCAATATATTTAAATAAATTTGAAGTTGGATAGTATGTTCTGGTTTAGGAGTCAATCGTAAATTAGTGAATGTTCTATTATTCGCAGATTTTAATTCGATTACTATTTGCCCATCTTCTTCATGCAATAAAATAAAATCGCATCGTCCAGAAATGGGAGGATTATCAAATTTTAAAGATTTTTCCCGTTCCAATAGAATACCCATTCTCTCAAAATACTTTTCCATTCGCTGTTCTAAAGACCCACCAGTATCAAAAATCCTACGAGTTACAGCAGGTAATACTTCTACAGGTAATAAACCGTTATAAGCTAAAAAGAGATGGGCATCACATTTACTACCTAATACAGAAGGATAGAAAACCCCAGTACGATTTGGACGTTGAGTACCAGTTAAATGGTCATCTAGAGTTTTAAGTAACCACGTATCCTGATTTTCCACCTGTACACCCTTTGTAGTGGTGCGTTGAGTACCTATTTGTTTAATCCCCGCCATAACACGTCCTCAATTTCTTTTTTTGTAAATTGTCTAACATGTAAAATATATTCTACTTCTTCCAAACCGCTTAGAAAAATATCTCGCTTAACATCCCTCTTTCGCAAATGTCCATGTTTTCCATCCGCTTCAATCACCATCCTAATTTCAGGTATATAGAAATCTACTGTATAAGGCCAGAAATTGTATTGCTCTTCATATCTAAGGCCGAATTCAGATAAACAATCCGCAATAATATTTTCTTGGAGAGTGTAATCCTTAGGCAATAAGTTCATGTTTCAAAGTTTCGAATAACTTATCGTTCTCTAAAAAGATTTTTTTAACCCCGTTTAGGCCCATTACTTTTTGATTTTGATATTCATACCACGGGCCTGCCTGCTTTATCAACTTCTTTTGCAAACCCTCTCTAATGTAACTCTCGATCACATCAATCCCGCCTTCAACCCTAAACGGAATAATAACCGACTTCCAATTTTCCCCACCCACTTTACTCTTCCGTAACCTAATTTCCATATCAAACCCAACCTTCTCCTTATCTTTCCCATCTTCAATCCACCCTTTCCTACGTACCTGCAATAAGAAATGAGCAAAAAAGGCTTGAGCAAGACCTCCCGGCATATTATCTAATGCGACAGGCCCTATACTAGATCGAACCTGATTAATCGCAATGAAAGCAGAACCATGTTTTAAATTAGGTAGTAACTTAGGTAGTGAAGAATTAACGAAACGGGCTTGCCATGCCATAGGATTATATGAAAATTCTTCATTAGACACTGCCATAGGAACTAATCCTGCAATACTATCTAAAACAATAATATCCACACCCGCTTTCATTAACGTGCGGACAGTCTCTAAAGCTTCTTCCCCATTCGCTGGTTGTGACACAAGAATAGTTTTAGTATCTATTCCACATTTCTCCATCCACGCCCCATCCCAAGACAATTCCGTATCTACCCATGCTGCACTCCCATTATTAAGTTGTACATTAGCAACAACTTGAGAAGCTAGATAGGATTTGCCTACATTTGTGGGGCCGTATAAAATGGTCATTCTTTTTTTAGGGATACCGCCGCCCGTAAGATTATCTAAAACAGGAAGATTAAAGGGAATTCTACCAAAACTAAATTCATTGCTATCACCTCTAAATAAGTTTAACTTTTTATCATCTAGTAAACTATTTATAAGGTCTTCAGCAGTAGCTTTCATTAATTTCTCCTTTTAATCGCTTCGGCCCATGCAAAATATACAGCGCAAGCTTGTATTATTTCAGCGAATAGCTTTTCTTCATCCTGTTCATAAACTTCTCTAGCAACTTCCCCGTTCTCTTCACTAGCTATAACATTCCACCACGCATCGGAGTGATGTCTTTGATCACCCCACAACCTATCTTGTCGCTCTCGTTCTGCTAAGACGGCTTCTAAAACAGTTACTCTAGGTACTTCAGTCCTCTCGTGCATCTAATATCTCTTCAATCTGCACATCAATTTTCTCTTTTATATATCCCCAAACTACATCTGCAACTGTCTTAGACCCCTCTAACTGAGGTTCTAAAGGAAGATCAGTATCAATCTGATCTACCGTAAGGTCTACCCTACCATATTGATTTTGATCTAATGGGCCTACCCGAAACGTAAATCCTAGATGTACACTAACTTTTGCCATGTCTATCCTCCTTTTCTTAATCTATATAAAATAGTATTTAATTCTCCACTCTTTTTTCCCATTAAATCCATTGCTGGTTCATATTGATGAATTAATTCACTGATTCGTTCACGTTCTAATCGAGAACGTTTCTTGTGTTTACTCAGATTTATAATGTTCCTCCAATGTTCTGAACTATATACCTTCTTCTTTTTACTCATCTAAATCTTTAGTCTCTTATCATCCGCTAACTCATTCGTAAACGTACCTTCTGCTAACATTAAACCTATTATAGCATATCCAGCTATATCAGTAAAGGTATCTTCAATGGATTCATTCTTTGGTTCTGAATTCGTCCAGAACAGATTTTTAAGCCTGTTAATCTTATCCCATAGACGGACGACAAGTCCCTGCTCCTTAAAAGCGAGGATGTTGTCGTGTCCATAATCATGCTGTTTAGCAATTACAATATTTGCGACCTTTAATGCCGTAGCCCTGCAAGCCTCTTCAAAACTATATACCATTTCCTACTCCTACTCAGTTCTTTTCCAATCTATTTCTCCATCATCTGTCGCTGTACCAGTGATAAAAGATTTTTTAGGTACTGAAAAGGTTTCTAAGAGGGTCTGTGGGCCTTTCTTTATTTCCTTAGTGGTGGAAGGCTTATCCTCTTTAATTAAACATACTACATGATCAAACATATGTGCAACTACTAAACGAGAAGCCATCTGGTCTACCCCATATACAAAGTTTCCATGCTTCTCCGCATCCTGATATATAAGTTCTTTATATTGTTTATACATAGTGAATATCTTATCGTCTTCTTTTAATATACTAGTCATATCTTATCCCCACGCAACATCTCGTTCATCTATATTATTGTAATACATATTTTCTATCTTCTCCTTTTTCCAATCGGTAAATCTAGCTCGTTGTTTCCCACTCTTCCTCCAAGCAAGAAAAGCTACTCCCGCCATCAATATAGTCCCGACTCCTGTTATTGTCGCCTTCTTTTTTGTGGTCATTCATTCCCCCTTTCTTCATTATTATACCCATTTAGAGTCCTAACCACTCTTTAGTATTTTTCATTTCAGGAGTTGCTTTCCAGATAGTGTAGATGCAGGTTAGCTCAGTACCTTCTTCAATGTTTTTAATAGTTTGTAGAAGCTTAATCTCTGTTAAGAATCCTTCGTCCATGTTATTAGTTACTAATTCACAGTTTGGGGTCTCTGAATGATTGTAAAAACCCCCTAAAGGAGTCCGTATCCATCCATCTGGAAATAAGTCATGTGCTACATGTGTAATTCCTAATATCGTACTCTTTGGAACATGTTCTACCGCAAACAATCCCCATCCATGAATGGAGGATTTCCTAAGTTCTAATTGGTCTGGGAGTGGATTATACATTTTATACTCTAGGTTCCTTCTCTGAGATATTTCCAACTAATTGGGAATTTAGTTTCAATTAAGGGTGAAATTTGTTGCGCTATTTCTTTCGTTTCTTCTTGAGCATCTTCTGATATCCGCAAATTACATATCCTAGCAAACGCATATAGACTTCCTGTCCAATACCATTCTGTATATGTAGCTTGAGGTAAGAGCATACGAGCCTGTTCTGGAGCAACCCCTTTTCGTAATAGGTGGCTATATGTATCACTAGCAATCATTAAAGCTGTATGTATATAGTTATAATCTTTACTTTGCAATTCAATTAAATCATCTCCAGAACCTTGTTTTTTATCTTTAGCCTTACTACGCCATTTATCTGTCCTATAAAAATGAGGTTTACTATCTACATATCTTCTACTAACTTCATTCCAAACTAGGCCCACCTGATGCTTAACAAGCTGACGAGCCACAAAGATTGGAGCAGATATTCTAAACTGCAATTGGGGATGCCCAAAGGGAGTCCAATGACCATGCTTTGCGAGATACTTAATAAGTTTCTCATCTCCGTCTGTAAACGTTTTATGATGTTTATCAAAGCTTACCCTCGCTGCATTCACAACTGTTAAATCCGTTCCCATACTATCTATTAATTGTACTTCCATCTATAGCGCCCTCTTTAATAATATATAAATAATCTTAGCTAAACTCTGTCCTGACTCTGTTATATACTGACCCTTTCTATCTGGACAAGATACTTTCCATAGGCAGTAATCTGTATTCCGTTCCTTCCAATTACGAATTTCTGCTGACCATCTAAGTATATACAATTGTTTAATTGCTGCAAGATCATCTTCTGTAAGAATTACTCCTATAGACATCGAATTTAAAGTTCATCTAAATCTTTTATCGGTAAGTTAAACATATCGCGGACTGTTCTAAAATTATTACTACCTGTTATCTGTCCTTCTGGATAAAAAGTAGCTTGTTGAAAATAATCTTTCGAAGATTTTTTACCTACTAACCATATCTTTTTAAGCCCCATATAAACTTTTCCACCAATATCATGACGATATTCTGATCTTTCAAACTCTAAACTCACAAATAAATAACTTTCAACAAAAGGACGTTGATGCAAACTTGTTGCTGCGATTGAAACATCGTAATCAGGTAGAGGTGGTTTCAACCTACGTTTTGTCTTAACCTCACATTTCTCATTATTCCAAATAATATCATGATGATATTTGTCTGTTCCCTCTTTATTACTGATTCTGTCCGCATTTAAAAAAGAAGTTGTGGCTATTTCTCCTAAAAAGCCCGCCACATTCCCGGCTCCCCGTAAGATTGAATTATTAAGGGAGCCAAGCTTCACCGCTTCTTTACGAGCTTCCTTAACCATTTCTTCAGTATACGGTAATTGAATCATTCACCTTAACTCCAATCAATATAATCTATTATATCAGTAGAAGGCTTTCTTGTCATCCATTCATCAAAAGAAATTTTCTGCGCCCAATAAGGGTGGCAAATCTCTGTATCAACAAACAAAGGTATCTCAAGACTGTTCTGTTCTAAAGTAGCCGCAATTGCCTTCGGTACTTCCTCAAGCTCTGATTCATGAACTTCACAAATTATTTCATCATGTAATTGTAGAAGTACCCTACTTAATTTATCTTTCAACAAGGTACTCACTTGGATTAGACGTTCATTAAGAATATCTGCACTGGTTCCTTGAACTAAATAGTTTACACCTTTATATCCTAACTCATGAGGAATTCGATACTTCCGACCATATCTATTTTTAATCCATCCCCTAGTCTCTACCATACGTACTACCGAATTAAAAAATTCTCTTGACCCCTTCAGCCCTGAGAAATATTGTTTTTTATATTTACCCGCTTCCTTAGATGTAGTTCCTAATTGAATTCCCAACTTTTTATTTCCAATCCCATAGATAGTTCCGAACGTAATAGCTTTAGCCATCTGCCGAAAGAACTTAAAATCTGGAGCATCTTCCACAGTCCCAAATGCTAACTTAGCTGCTTCCCCATGAAAATCTACATCACTACGTTCTAGAAGTCTTTGTATCTCATCATTTCGTAAGTAACTTAGAAATACCCTGACTTCCATTTGAGAATAATCAAAACTAACAAGGTAATGATCAGGGCGGGGTACGAATAATCTCCGTATAGAAACTTGTGTAGAATCTGTCTCATCATAACTTTCATCCCCTATAAAACTCCACGTATCTAAAACCTCATCATCTAAATCAATTATTCCTGCATCTCCTTTAGTTGAGAGCATGGCATTAATTCGTTGCTTAGCTTCTTCCCGTTCTTCTGAACTAAGACAAACATCCGCTAATTTAAAATGGTTTCGTGGGATATTTTGAAGATTAGGATTTCTAGATGAAAGCCTTCCAGTTACTGTTCCCCAATTACAAAAGCCTGTATGAAGAACTTTTGTTTCTAAATATGGTTCAATATAAGTAGAACGTAATTTTTCCAGTGTTCGATATTGTCGAATATATCCTGCTACTGGTGAATTAATCTTCGCTAACGCCGCCTCATTCCATGATTGTTTAGCTTTCGGGGTTAGCAAAGGGGAAAAAATACCTTGTCCATTTAATACTTCCCCCATTTGTTTTGTACTATTTATGTTGAACTCACCTACTAAATTAAATATCTTATCAGAAAGTTCCTCTTTACGAGTTTGTAATTTCTCCATAACTTCGATAGCATAACTCGTATCAATTGATATCCCCTTATTCTCCATCTCTAAAAGAACGGACGTTAACTTTATTTCTAAAGCCCAGATATCCATCTGCTTAGTAGTTTGAATTTGTACTTCTCGATCTAGATAAAGCTTACGTGTCCATTGAACATCTTGCTCACAGTATGGCCCTAGAATCGACGGAGGGGCTAATGAAAAATCTTTGTGCCACTTATTACTTCTTAAATATTTTTTAGTTTCAATGTCATATTGTGCGGCCTCGTCTCCATAACTCCGTTGAATAGTTCCAGTTAAACTTAAGTCTTTAATATCAGAAGGCTCAGTCAATCTGACCATTACAATCACATCAACTAATGTTTGAGCTTGTATTCGTAGACCATCTTTAATTAGGAAATGCAAATCAAATTTGAGATTATATCCTATAAGAGTTTCCTGTAAAGAAATTAATGTGAGTAAATCTTTATAACAATCTATTGAAAGATTTCTTCCTTGTTGATGTCTAATAGGAAAATAATAAGTTTCCTCTGCCGTTACTGTAGCTATTCCTATCCCACAAATTTGATTGTATCCAAATGAATCCAACCCATTTGTTTCAACATCCACCACCCATGCTTTAGACTCCGCTAATGATGTAGCTACTTGCCGATATAAAACTTCATTGTCTACCAGCATTGATGGGAAGTCCTTAATACCTTTAATTCTATATCTGCTTGCTTAAACATAATAGTAATTTCTGGATGTGCATACCATTCTTGGGCTACTACTCTTTTAACATTACTATTACAAATCATTTTTGTGCAAGAAATACAAGGACAAACTGTAAGATACGCTGTTAATATATCCTGTGATGTTAGATGTAGGAAGGCGTTAACCTCTGCATGTACTGCCAAACAATCCTCTAGGGCTGTGCCTGAAGGGGCTAATGCTCCCCTACAGGGCAATTCATCTATGCAGTGATCAAACTTCGATGGAACACCATTATATCCTACACTAACAATATGATTTTTGGAATCGACCAGAACACACCCCACCTTCCTCCTAACACAGGTAGCTCTAGAAGAAGCTAGCTGTGCTATTTGGAGGAAGTATGTGTCCCAATCTGGCCTAGAAGAGGTTGTCATTATCCGAATCTGCAGACTCCTTCACTGACACCTTCTCTGCAGTAGAATTTTGAGACTGTCCACCGTACCGCGTTTTGTAATATTCCTTAATTGGAGGAAGGGTATCTCCCCCATCTTTCTGCTCGTCCGGAATAACAGACTCTCTTGCAGTTGCCGCAATCGTATAAGAGGTATCATACATACCAGTACCAGTCCGCTTCACTCTTATAACACCTTTATTTAGAGCGCCCCAATCACTATACACATCAACTAACTGGTTCCAAATATAATCGCTTCGCCCAAAAGAAAGTCCTATTACACGAAAATCATTTACTTCTTCTTTATACAACTTACGACCATTAGGGCCAGCGACTTCTATCCAATCATCGACTCGTTTATCTGGATGAATGATTTCATGAACAAATCCCCAGAAAGCAAACTTATGGCTTGGTCTATAGTTATCAGGTACACCACTGGTATCAACATCCTTATCTGACAGCAAGGTAATCCAACGTTGACCAGACTTATAAGTATAGAGGTAAATCTCATCTAAAAGATTATCTCCATCCTCTCCAGTGGCTACGGGGGTCACAAATGCTTGATCCCCATCCTTAAACCATACCTCACGCATAGGAGGTAAATTAGACTGAGGATTTCGAGCATCACTTCGCCTTGCCTGTATTCTACCAATTCCACTCATTTATATTCTCCTTACCATAAATTCCTATTGTTTATTACTTGGGTTAGTTCTTCCTTATCTCTTATGTCTTGTACATCTTTATACCTCTCTGGAATAGCTATGCAACTAACTATACACCGATCATTAAGCCTCGTCAAGATTTTCTTAGTAGCACTTTGTCCAGCTTCATCTCGATCTAAACACAGTACTAGTTCTTTAGTAGGTAAAGATAACAATAATTCTTCTTGTCGTTTAGATAAAGAAGCTCCAAAAATAGCCACTGAAGGGAAGCCATTTTGATCCAACCACATCGTATCTAATGTTCCTTCAGTAACACATATGAAATCAGATTTAACAATATTATCTGCCCCAAATAAAAGTCTAGAACACTTCAATCCTTTAGAATAAAGATATTTTGGGGTTGCATATAATCGCCTACTAACCCAGCCTCGTACTTTACTATCCTGAATTACGGGAATAATTAAATTATTTTCCTCGTCTGTAGCACATTTCCAACGATGTAGCGTCTTCTTTATAAAACCTCTTTCAAAAATCCACTTAGGAACCCACCCTATTTCAAAAGGAAATTCTAAATCGAGGAGTTCTGTTTCTTCAGCTACTTCTTTACTATCAAAAATATTAATATCGAAATTACTATATTGTTGCAGAAGATACTGATCTACACCCTCTTGATCTAAACGAAGATATTTTCCTAAGAAATATTCCAAGCTGCCCTGACCACAACCCACATGACAAATCCATACCCCCCTATCAACATTAATAGACATTGAGGGTTGTGTGTCAGAATGGAAGGGGCAAGAAATATTAAATTGAGGGCTTTCTGTAGGTATACTTAAACCGGACTCTAGTAAAACACTTGTCCAATCAATCATTTATCTTCTTTATTCTTCCTCAAAAACAAAACAATTTCATTTTTATAACCTGCAGCATCATAAACAATACCCTTTTTAATATCTCCTACCGTAATAATAACTGGAATACGTGAAGGCCCTTTACTCCTTCCTGTGTGAACTACTACCTTATCAGTATCTGCCTTAAACACATCGAATAATCCCATAACTAATTCTCCTCTCTAATAATCTGCGTTCAATTCGTAAATCTCACCTACATCTGGGTTCCAATGTAATAATGATGTATCCGCAAACGCTTCTGCATCCCTATATTTTTGAAATTGAAATAATCTTCGCAACGGGTCATCTTCTATTAAGCACATTGATAATACCACATCTGAAGCTCTTAGAAGAGCGTCTCCAAACGCTACCGTCTCCGCTTGTGGAGGTTTGTAAATATCTGACGCATCCCTATTAGCTTGGGTTGAAACCATCATACTAACATTATAAGCCGTACATATATTTTTCAATCCGTAGAACAAGGCATGACTTTCTTCCCATGAGGCTTTACGGCCTGCCCCACTGTTAACTAAATAAGCGCCGTCAAGAACTACAAAATCTGGAGTATGCTTCCGTATTAAGGACGTTATAGCATTTACATTAATATTAGGTTGGCCTGAAATATGGTCACAAACTAATAAAGGTCTGCCAGCAAGTTCCAATAAAAACTTTTTATATTCATCTTCATCTAGAGCATCACCACTTCTTAATGCACGATGAGAAAATTCATAACCCATCATATTTGCAAAAACTACATCCGCTCTAAGATTTATCGCAGAGATGGGCATCTCCGGAGAAATTAAAAGTGTCTTAAATCCTTTAGAAGCAGCCACTGCTGCAGCATGAACACAGAACCATGTCTTTCCTATTGTAGGTCTAGCAAAAACAGAGATTAATTCTCCCGGCAACCATCCAACCCCAGTATCATTAACAGTATTAAAGGAAGTTGGTATCCCTAACATCTTATCAGAGGACAATCTCTTATCTCGCTTAGATTGCCAATCTTGTAATCGGGATAAAGCATCAGAGGCATATGAAATAACATCTTCATCATTACTAACGCCAATATCATCTAATTGAGAAACTATGTCAACATACGCTTTCTTAGGGTTAAGTTGTAAGCTTTCTTTGTTAGTTTGAAAAACTCCTACAATCTTCCGATATAAAACTTGATTTCTAAAACTATCTAAAGCGTAATCAAATTGAAGAGTTTGGGCCGTAGGATCAAGGGTAGGAAAATTTTCACTGAGGACAGCCGAAGATGGAGGTTCTCCATAATTATCAAAATGTTTTAAAACAAAATTATATGCCTCTCCATGTGTTGTAAAATCTCGATCAACATATCGAAACTGTTTAATGGTTTTTGCGTTCTGTAAACCAAATATAATACCTGACTCGATAAAATCAAAACTTTGCATTTACTTCTCCGTTGAATATAGAACTCTATTATCGTCTGAATAGACGTAACATGTCAAGGTCTTAGACGTATTTTGATCTGCTAGTTGTCGAGCCGATTCTAAATCATCACACCTCCCTAAATGAATAAGTGTTTCCTGATCTGAAATTCCCACCACAAAAAATTGAAGGTTCTCAGGTAAAAAACGTTTAATTAAACCTCCTTTACCCCATTTACCTCTCATTAATCCCCACTTTTTGCTGTATTGTATTTCTTAATTTATAGGAAGATTCCCCAATTTCTTGACTAATTTCTTCCATTGTAAATCCTTCTAATCGCAATTCTAAAAATTGTTGTTCCTCTTTAGTGAATTGATTAAAATCAATATCATAACTTTCATCTTCCATAAAAACTTGCAATGCTTTACTCATGGCTAATGGAAGTTCACTTCGTATAACCCTATCCTCATTTGCAATCGCTTCATCTAAACTTAGAGTCGATATAGTTCTCTGAGCCTTAGAGATCAAAGTTCGTAACGTATTGATCATTGAAGTGTGGAGATAAGTATGAAAAATAACCCCTTTATCAGAATTAAAACCTTTAGCAGCTTTTACAATAGCAATTCGTAATTCTTGCTCTAAGTCTTCTCTATCTAAACCACGAACAAAGGTATTAGTTAATAACCTTTGTATCTTAGGTTCCCATTGTAAAATTAATTCGTTATTTATTTCAATCGACATAAGCCTTTAATCCATCACGTTGACCTCTATAGTAGCATTTTCTACTACAGTAAATACGATTATATCCTGCCCGTGTTCGATTGTCAATAACGTGTCTAGCTCGATAAAACTCTATATGACAAAATGTACAGGTAACAAGCATATGACTGTATTTAAAATGACAATCAGATGAACAGAATCTATTTCTTCTAAAATGCAAAGCGCCACATAAAAGGCATTCTTTTAATTTTTTTGTTTTAGGGGCTGCTGTAGATAACTCACACTTTTGTAAAACTGTAGATACATACTGCCTAGACACCCCTATTCTCTGTGCAATCTGATTAGAAGGTAAGAGAGGATATCTAGTTCTTAATCGTACAATCTTATTTTTTGCCTTCATTAAATTCTTGTACCGTTATTTCTTCTCTAATTTCTTTATTCTATCATTTAGATTTTTAATTTCCTCTAATAACAAAACTGATAGCATTCTATACTCTATGCTCTCTGGTGTATTTTCTTTTGGATCATATCCAACTAATTCAGGGAATAGTTTATCCATTTCTTCAGCTATATAACCAAAACTTTTTCCCATAAAAGCCTTTCTTCCCTTCCAATCAAATGTTACTGGATTCAAATCATATAATTTTTCTGTATCTACTTTCATATCTTTAATATTATCTTTATATTTTCTTGCGGATGAAGCGGTAATATCAATCAAATCATCACCAAACATTGGAACTGAACCTGT
>VTLG01001728.1_pt1 | contig 53660 bp, 49 predicted proteins | sample 4694571 | NCBI WGS metagenome assembly VTLG01 (sample SAMN12604809, study PRJNA352737) | marine metagenome | biome: ENVO:00000447; feature: ENVO:00000209|ENVO:00000569|ENVO:01000036; material: ENVO:00002151; isolation source: viral sequences binned using virsorter ... | reverse complement strand
GTAAGAATTTAGTTGGTACGGTTGAAGTTCTTGGAACACCAAGTGGAAACATACTTACTGAATTATTTAAAGCAGGTATCAAGTTAGGTATCAGTTCTCGTGGTATGGGTTCAGTTACACCACTTGATGAAGGTGAAGGACAACAGGTAGGACAAGATTTTGAATTGATAGCATTTGATTTCGTATCCAATCCATCCACACACGGAGCTTTCCTATATCCTATGAAAGAAAGTGTTGGGAATGAAATACCAATTACAGAAGGTAGAACCTGTGGTAAGTATTGTAAAGTCGAAAGTATAATAAACGATATTATTCGTGGAGAGTAATTATGAATAGAAAAAAATTATTAGTAGAAAATCCAATTGTAGCGGCAACCGTTAATTATATGACACAGATGCATTTACAAAACCCACAAACTGGTAGAAAAATTAAAGCAAGTACACCATTAAGGGATAAAGATCATCCTTTACACGATAAATCAGTTGGTATTTTTCAAAAAATTAAAAATAAACTGAAGAAAAAAGAAGAACCTAAAAAACAATCTCAATCTGATGTAGATTTTTATAAAAAACAATTCGCTGGTAGAAGTGGTAAAGAATTAAAAGAAGATTGGTGGAGTGATATGTCACCTGAACAACAGGCACAATATTTAAAAAATAATCCTGGTTCTAAAAAGGCACAAGACGCAAAGAAAGAAAAGGGAGATGATAAGCCAAAATACGAACCAAGTGCTGATGATTATGATGCTATTTACGGAACAAGAAGTCAGAGTGGGGGGTGGCAAAAACCTCGTGATGACAAACCAAATACAGATGGTGATAATGCTAAAAAGACAGATGATATGCAGGCAGATGTAGGTAAAAAATATGGTGTGTCAGCTATGGATATTTATGATAATTCTCAAGAACCCGAAGATTTTGATTCTTGGGATGAATATGAAAGTCATCTTAACGATGTAGCAAAAAAATTAAAAGACAAAGGGCATAGTGATGCATGGGCAGCTGATGATGAAGCAGATGATATGAAATGGGATGATGCACAAGATGAAAAAGATGCAGAAGATAGAAAAGATGCAGGTATAACACCAATCAAAGCTGATGCAGATACAAAACGGATGGGAGATAATATTCAAAGGAAAATTGGTGGTTCTAAAGATCCAGATAGATTAGAATTACAAGGTACACAAGAGGCAAGTAATGGTGAAACTATTATTCAATGGAAAGACAAAGATGACGGAATGATGGTAGGTGTAGATGCACAAGGTAACATTTATGAAGATGGTGAAAAACAAGCTTATGGTGTAGATGTTAGCACAGAAAGTGATGTGTTTGGAGATGACCAAAATGCACAACTATTGTATAAACAAAAGAGAGCTCGTGAAACTGGTGGAACAGATCCATTCACAGGTGAAAAATACCCAAAACCAGCTAGAACTGGAAAAGAATTAAGTCGTAAAGAGGCTAAACAATTTATTAGGAGAAATAAAATGAAAATTTCTGAAGATATTATTCGTAAAGTTATTCGTCAAGAAATTAAGAGTATCATGAAGGAAGATGATGAAGCCTTTTCACAACCAATACCTGCTCAAATAGACAGATATATGAAAAAATTTATTGATGCAGTTAAACGGGGTAATTTAAATCGTAAAAGAAAATTAGCTATTTTAGGTAGAACTATTGTAGCATTACGACTTGATCCATCCGAAGTTAGTAAATATGCTAGATTAGTAAAGAGGGAACTATAATGAAACATACCGAAATCCGTGATATGAATAAACAATGGAGAAAGTTTAGACTTCAGACCAATGAAGAAAAGGCACAAGAATCTAAAATCAAATCCATTGTAAATTCAGTAAATGAGCAAAATTTAAAGAACTTATCGGAAAAAGAATTAGATAATTTTTATACCGAAGTTAAAAAAATTATAAAGTAATGAAACCTGGTCACCATACTTGACCATTTAGTGGTGAAGAACATCCAGTTTGGGTGAAACATGAGGAAGAACCTTTGGACGATTATAATAAACGAATGAAAGAGTGGATTACCGATATGGTAAAAGAAGAGCTCGGAAAATATGATAGTGGTTATTCTAAAAAATGGGATAATCAACGGAAAAAGAATGCTGAGGTCTTAGGATATAAACTTTCAGGTAAAAGTGATATAAAAGAGTCTAAGAAAAAAGATTCTCGTGGAACGGTAAGAGATTACAAAAAAGAATATGCAAAGTATGGTTCATCCAAAAAAGCTAAAAAATACAGAGCAGAATTAAATAAATACAATCGTAAAAAAGGAACTTATGGAAATGGTGATGGTAAAGACGCTTCACATAAAGGTGGTAAGATTGTAGGTTTTGAATCACAATCTAAAAATCGTGGAAGAGCAGAAAAAAGTCGTTTGAAGAAAGAAGATATAAACGAAGCAAATAAAATGGAAAAGACGATGCAAAAATTAGCAAAGTCATTGGGTATAAAATCCGTTGTGAGTATGCATACAGGTAAAGGTAGTTTGAGTTATTTTTTAGATGATGATAGAGAGGCAAAGAAACTACAAAAATTTTTACAAAGGTCATTCAAGAGAGTTAGATTAATTACTTTGGATAAATCAAAAGGTGATACTGCAAATTGGGTAGTAGCAGCAGATATGTTAGGATTTGAATCTGTAAATGAAGCTGTAAAGAATTTGTCAGTTCATTTTCCAAAAAGAACTATGAAACAAATGAAAGATGTAGAAAAGTTTGTAAAAAAGAGAATACCTAAAGCTAAGTTTAAACAAAAAGGTAATATCTTACATATTGATGGTGGTGGTAAGAGTATGAAAAGACTTAGCCAACTTATCTACAATGAATTTTATGTTGACAAAGTAATGTGGGAATCCGTAAATGAAGCAATTAAAAAAGTATCTGATGCAGAAGATGGTTCAGGTTATCGCCAAGTTTGGATTGGAGTTTATAAAGGTAAGATGATTTCATTTAAAGCAAACTTTCCAGCAGATGCTAAAAAACATACTATTGATTATTTTAAAGTTTCAAAACCAAATTGGGGTGATGTAATAGTTATAAGTAAAAAAGAATATGATAGTCAACAAGGATGGCATAAACAATATAAAGAATCCGTAAATGAACGAGTTAAAGACCCGAAACTTAAAAAAGGACAAAAGATTAGATTTAAAAATGATTCTCGAAGAGTATATACTTTGAAAAAAATTAATGTAGGTGTTCGTGGAATATCAGATAAGGATGATCCATCAGGAACAAGTTATATGTTTGTTGCACCAGGTAATAGAAAAGAATATTTTACAAAGAAAACTTGGAATGATGCAGTCAAAAAGGGATGGTTACAACTTGAATCAATAAATGAAAGATTCAGACCATCAGATAGAAAAGTATTAATGGTAGTTGTTAGAGATATCATTAATAAACTCAGAAAGAGAAATCCAGATATAGACAGACCAGATAGACAATTAGGACAAGCATTAAATGCTATACTTAGAGCTATGACTCGTGAAAAAAGTGATCGTAATTACAGACAATATAAAAAGTATTTTCCAAAATATAACGATAAATTACTTAGAAGATTAGCAAGCGCATATTTCGATGAATCATATAATGTTCAAAATACATTTATGAGAAATGCTATGAAGTATTCATTTAAAGAATCCGTAAATGAGAAAAAAGGTGTTCCAGGTAGTGTATTCACAATAGATACTGCCAAAAAAACATCAGAACTTATGACAAAGGCTTTAAAAAAAGTAGCACCAGATATTAGAAGAGGACAGATTTATCATAGTGCTTTAGGTGGAGCAGATAGAGTTTCCATAGTTGGTAAATTCTCGTTAGATCCTAAAAAGACTTGGGCAAATAATATACTTGAAAATTCGAGATTTATTACATTCCATTTAGATAATGACGGAACACTTGAAGTTAATGTAAATGGATATCCATTTGCAATGAGAAGAAAAGTTCAAATGAGGAAATCTCGTAATAATGATATTAAACAAGTATTAAAAAGAATGATAACACATTTTTCAATGTTAAATAAGAAATATCCAGAGGGGATGTAAAATGAAAGTATCAAGATTAAGAGAAATTATTAAAGAAGAAGTTCAGACTATTATCAATGAGGGAACTCGTTGGGGTGTTGGTATTGAAGATTCAAGTGGAAGAATTGTATCTACTTATGGACATTACGATGGTTATCCCCAACATACAGGTAAATTATTGAAGAGAATTTATAACAATCCTTCAAAAGTAAAACAATTATTAAAACTTGGAAAACAAGGTATATCATATTTGGATAAAAGTATTAAAGGTGGTAAAGACCATTCATTTGAAAAACCAAAGAAAGGTGAGACTATATTTTATGGTCGTGATAGAGGAGAAAAAGGTAGTGCTACAAGTAAATGGAAAAGTCGTGACGCAATAAAATTTCATAGTGGTGAAGAATATTTTTACATTTATAATATGAAAGAAAAAAAATGGTACTATAAAGCAGAATATGGTAATCCACGAGATTGGACGGAGTTAAAATAATGAAAAAATTAAAACAAATAATACAAGAAAGTAAATATCTTAAAAGAGAGTTTGGTGATAAACTACCTACACTTAGTGATGTAATGAATCAACACCAAGAATCTAAACGACAATTAAATGAATGGGGTGATTTATACTCTCATGTAAAGGCAGTTGAACAACATATAGCTGATTTTCGTAAAGACATAGATAGAAAAAGAGGTGGTTCATTTGATTCTGATAGTGTAGAATATGAAGATGATAGATGGCATAACAATAGTAAAATGTTAAAGGGTAGAGATAAAAAATTAGGTCAATGGGAAAAGAAAGTTAAGAAATCATTAGATAATCTTATAAAAGATTATGAGAAGGCTTGGAAATAAATCAAATGCCCTTTAAGTCGGAAAAACAGAGAAGATGGATGCACGCTAACGAACCTGAAATGGCTAAAGATTGGGAAAAGAAAGAATCTTTAAAAGAAAATAGGACAAAATTAGTTAAAAATTTAATGCAAGTCTATAAGGATTTAGATAAAAAATTTAAGAACTACGACCATACACGGATTGTAAATTGGGGTAAAGTAACAAGACATCTCACAAAGAAATTCGGTGGTAATAAAGAATTAGCATCACATATAGCTCTTTCTTATAATAGTTATAGGGGTGGTGAGGATATAAAAAAGAATATAACCAAACTTATCAAATATACTCAAAAGATGACTGGTAAAAAACTTGAAGCAAAAAATAAAGGTCTTTGGCACAATATTCACGCCAAAAGAAAACGAGGTGAGGCACCTGCAAAACCAGGTGATGAAGATTATCCTGATACTTTAGATGTTGAAGCAACTACAACTTCAGTAGTTCCACCATATGATACACCAAGAGCATTTAAAAAATCTACATATAAAGCTATTCAAGTCGATGACGAAGATGATGATGATGAATTATTAGGTGGAATGAGAGATTATAGAAAAAAACAATCAAAACTTGATAAGAAAGAATCCGTAAATGAATACACATACGGAGTTGGTGATGTTGTAAAAGATATAAATCCTACCTGTCCACATAATGGAGCAGTTGGTCAAGTAAAATCTGTAAATCCAAAATCAGTTGTGTTTGTTGTTATGAATAAAGGAAAGAATTATCAACCTGGTGATGTATTGGATAAAACACACGACCAAATGATTCAGATGGAATCTATAAATGAATCCATTAAAGTGAGAAATGGTGAAGTTGCTATGGAAGGTAAGTGGAAAGTATATGATAGTCATAGTGGTAAGACTATTAAAGAAGTTGGTAGTCCAAGAGCAGCAACAAGACTAATGAATAGGTTGATGAGTAGTGGTCAATATAAAGAGATTACAACCAAATGGGTTGGTGAAACTGTAAATGAAGCAGACGACCACGAATTAGAAATGGCACATGGTCAGTTAGAGAGAAGTATGGAGTATTCACAGATGATACTCAAAAAATTACAAGATGGTGGATATGATGAACTACCAGGTTGGGTTCAAGGTAAACTAACCAAGTCTATGGATTATTTACAATCTGTATTCAATTATTATGATGGTAAAGATGGATTGGATGAGGCTATGACAATGGCACCATTTAGTTCAAAAGAAGCAAGACAACATATTAACCAAGACATCAAGAAGATGTCAAAATTTTTAGGTAAAGCATCACAACAATCCATTAAACTTATGATGAATGGTGTAAAGGGTGGTAAGTATACTGCAATGGATATATCAAGAGGTTTAAAAGAAGGACCCGCAAGTAGAACACACTTTGGAGAACTTGGTTTTTTACAGCAATTATGGAATAAAGTTCGTGATGGATTTAGAAGATACTCAAAAGACAAAAAACTCAGTTAGTATATATTTATAGTTGATTAGGAGACATAAAATGGCAAAACTAAAAGATTTAATTAAAGAACACGCAACATTAGGTGGAGTAGTTTCACGAAATGCGTTCTCAAATTTAGATATGGGATTTAGAACCCAAAAAACTAAAAATTCTACAAAACTTACTGATATAGTAGAAGATGTTTATGGAGAACAACAACCTAAACTAAATGTAAGAGAATTTATGGGTGAAGTTTCTAATTTTAACTCATATGGAAACGAAATTTATCGTGAAGGTAATTTAAGAGAGTTAGCACAAAGACTTTCTCGTTTAGCAGAAACTGCAAAAGCACATACCTTACAAGAAACCGAAGATTGGTTTGATAAAATCACGGTAAATCGTAATATGAAAGAACTAACTGGTCTTTCTAATCAATTTAAAAAAGTTGCTACTGAAGCACAAGCATTACAAGAAAGAATGAGTGGACTATATGAAGATATGGGACACATTCTTGGTAGATATTATGAAATAAACGAATCACAACCTATCAATCAAAATGAAATGAAATCTTATAGAGATGGAGATGAGTTAGAAGCAGATACAGTTCAAGAAGGTTCATATGAAGAATTTTTTAAATCCGCACTTGAAAAGTGGGGTGTATCTGAACCAGATCAACTTGATGATGATGAAAAATCAAAATTTTTCAATTATGTTGATGCAAATTGGAGTGGTGAAAACGAAACAGATTAAGAGGTATTTGTGTTAGAAGTACAAGTAAAAAAGAACAATGTAGAGTTCGCTCTACGGTTATTAAAAAGAAAAATTAAAGATAGTGGTTTAATGGTAGAGTTGAGAGAAAGACAATACTATAAAAAACCATCACAAAAAAAGTCCGAAGAAAGAAAGTTGGGTAAGGTTCGTAATTGGATTCGACAACATGAACGGAATCCAGATTGGTGTGGAGAACCACCAACAGCAGGACTTAAAGAAAAACTAAAAAGGCAAAGACTTAAATACGAAAAATAACAGTTTTTCTAAGTTTTATATATTTATATACACAAGAATATGTCATTCTTATCTATATGACATACCGATAATGTAAACCACATTAAAGTTCCTAATAACTTTATTAATTCCAACCAAGTTTTTATGCTTGGTATTAAACTCTTATGGAGAAACATAATGGATGATCTTTTAAAAGACGCAATAGCAGACGCTAAAGCTGTCCGAGAAACGGCACTTGCAAACGCTAAAATAGCTCTTGAAGAAGCTTTCACACCAAGAATACAATCCATGCTTTCACAGAAGATTCAATCTGAAATGGAAGGTGAAGAAGAAGCACCAGCTGATGAGCAGGACGAAGAGCCTGTAGCAGAAGAAGGTGAAGAAGAAGCACCAGAAATAGCAGTTGAACCAGAAGAAGGTGAAGAAATTCCGGCTGATGAACAAGAGGTAGAAATACCTGTTGAAGAACCAGCAATTGCTGATGAAGAAGAAGTTCCTTTTGAAGAACCTGCAATAGCAGATGAAGAAGAAGTTCCTTTTGAAGAACCAGCAGTAGAAGGTGAAGAAGATGTGATTGAAATCAATGGTGTTAAATACGCTCCAGTAGTATCTGAAGAAGAACACGAAGATGAAGCTCCTGTTGAAGAACAGGAAGATGAAATCGATGAACTCGACTTAGAATCTATCCTTAAAGAACTCGAAGATGAAGCTGATGATAGTGAAATCTCAGAGGAATACGAGGAAAGTGAAGTCGGTGATGGACTTGATTCTGATGAAGTAGAAACTGCTGACGAAGCTGATTTAGCAGAAAATGATGTATCTTCTGATATCGGTGATGCCGATAACAAAGTAAATGACGAAGCAGGTGATTCATCTGATGTTGGTCAAGGTTCGGAAGAACCAGCAGCAGCAGACGCACCTGATCACGGCAAAGAAAACTCAGAAGATGAGGTAGTGGATGATTTAGTTGAAGTCAATGGTGTAAAATACGCCAAAGTCAAAGAACAAGATGAGTTCGAAGCCCGTAATGGTGACTTAGAAGTCAACGAGGAAGATGACATTGACCTTGAAGAAATCTTGAAAGCACTTTCAGAGGGTGATGAAGAAGATGCAGAAGCAGCTGAAGAGCAAGTTTCTAAACTTACATCAGAACTCGATGAGCATCGTAAAGTAGTGAAGTATCTACGAGGAAAGTTAAACGAAGTTAATCTTCTTAACGCTAAACTATTGTTCACTAATAAATTATTCCGTGCACACGGTTTAACTAATGAACAGAAGTTGAAAGTCGTAGAAACTTTTGATAGAGCAACAAACCTAAGAGAAGTCAAGTTGGTATTTTCAACTTTGGCAGAATCTTTTGGTAGCAAAACGGCAAACGCAAGTAAGCCAAAACCAATTAAAGAGAATAAAGGCACTGCATCTAAAGCAACTGCTTCTACAAAACCTAAATCAACACCAAAGGTGATTGAAGAAGGATTTGATATGAAACAACGCTTTCAGAAGTTAGCTAATATTCTATAACAATTAATAATAAATCTTAACGATTTTGGAGAAATAAAATGGCAGACAATTTACAATCCATCGAAAGTTTGATGGATAGCTATGATTCCCAGCGTAGTCGTTTAGCTGAAACCCAAAAGTTAGTCAGTAAGTGGGAGCCTACTGGTTTACTCGAAGGTCTTGAAAGAGAAAATGAAGTTCACGGAATGGCTGTTCTTCTTGAAAACCAAGCTCGTCAGTTGATAGATGAATCATCTAAAACTGGTACAGCTTCTAATTCAGAAGAATGGAGTGGTGTTGCACTTCCATTGGTTCGTAGAATCTTTGGTGAGTTAGCAGCACAAGACTTTGTTAGTGTTCAACCTATGAACCTACCAAGTGGTCTTATTTTCTATCTTGACTTCAAATATGGAACAGCACAAACTGGTAACCATGTACAGAATTCACATATACATGGTAACACATCCGCATCTAATGCAGACGCTTCTGGCGGTCTATATGGTGCTGGTAAGTTTGGATACTCGATTAACGATCAAGAATCATCTACATTAGTACAATCAGCTGCAACAGGTGCACATACTACTGCACAATTCCAAACTGGTTCCGCAACTTGGGCAGATGTCCAATGGGAGCCAAGTTTATCCGCTTCAGCAGCTGCTGGTAACATATTGAAAATACAAGTAAAAGCAGGTTCATTTACCCGTCCAGATTGGAACGGTGTTCGTGCATTCGAACTTAGTGGTTCTGGTATCACTGCATCTTATCCAGCTTACGCTGCGATAGATGACATTGATAACCCAGCTACTGCAAGTTTCTTTGTAGTTGGAACTGCAAATACAGCAACAGGTATTGGATTCAAATATCACAGACAACCTACAGATGTAACTCGTGGTGATTTTGAACAATCTTCATTCACAACTCCTGCTCCAAGCACGAGTGATGATGTTGATATTCCTGAAATCGATATTGCATTACGGTCTGTTAGCATAGTTGCTAAGACTCGTAAACTAAAAGCAGTATGGACTCCTGAGCTAGCTCAAGACCTTAACGCTTATCATTCAGTTGATGCAGAAGCAGAATTGACTTCTATGTTGAGTGAGTACATTTCAATGGAAATTGATTTGGAAATCCTTGATATGTTGAAAACAAACGCTAATGCTAAGACCGAATATTGGTCAGCTAAAACTGGATTTGAGTATAATTCAGCTACTTCATTGTTTACTGAAGTTTCTGGTAATTCCAACGCCTATACTAAAGGTGAATGGTTCCAGACTCTTGGAAACAAACTGCAAGCAGTATCTAATGTGATTCATCAGAAAACTCTCCGTGGTGGAGCCAATTTCATAGTAGTTTCCCCTGAAACTGCAACTGTAATTGAATCTATCCCTGGATACGCAGCAGATTCTGATGGTGATGCAAGCAACTCATCCTACGCAATGGGTGTACAGAAAGTTGGAGCATTAAATAACAGATATACGGTTTATAAAAACCCTTATATGTTAGAAAATGATATCCTACTTGGTTTCAGAGGAAGTAATTTCTTAGAAACTGGAGCTGTATATGCACCGTATGTACCATTAATCATGACTCCACTTGTTTACGATCCTGTTAATTTCACTCCTCGTAAGGGTGTAATGACACGATACGCGAAGAAGATGGTAAGACCTGAATTCTATGGTAAGGTAATCGTAGCTGATATTAATTATGTTTAATAACTAATCATAGTTAAATCACATATCTAAATAAAAGAGGGGACTCGTTTGAGTTCCCTTTTTTATTGCCGTTATATTTATAGATGACAAATAATATCTTTTTTAGGAGATTATAATATGGAACAAATATGGGTAGGAAGCTCAAGTTTTTCATCAGGTGATACACCATATGGTTTTTATGATGGTGATTCTGATTTTTCTGGATCTGGATCCCATTCTGTAGATAGATTTGCAGATTGGGCAGCAAGAAGATTAGGGTATCCCATCATGGCTGTTGAATTACCATCAGGTTCATTTTACGCTTGTTTTGAAGAAGCAATCACAGAATATTCATCACAAGTAAATCAATTTAATATCAGAGAGAACTTATTATCATTACGAGGACAAGCAACGGGTTCAGATAATAATGTTACACATAAGAGAATTACACCTAATTTAGCGGATGCTATTAGGATTTCAGAACAATATGGAAGTGAGGCAGGTGTTGGTGGAACAATAGAACATTATAGTGGTTCTATTGACATCACAAGTGGTTCACAAGTATATGATTTGAATACATTAATATCAGATGCTAATCATAGTGGTAAGGCAATTGAAGTTCGTAGGGTTTTTTATGAGGCAACACCAGCAGTTCATAAGTATTTTGACCCGTATGCAGGTACAGGAGCTGGTAGTTATAATATGTTAGATTCATTTGGTTGGGGAACTTTAACACCAGCTGTTCAATTTCTGATGATGCCAATATATGCTGACCTTTTGAGGATACAGGCTATAGAATTTAATGACCAAGTTAGGAGATCAGCACATTCTTTTGAGTTAAAAAATAATAAATTAAGAATTTTTCCAAATCCAACAAGTGATTATAAGTTGTGGTTTGAATATATCTTAAAAGAAGATAGGGATAATCCTATGCAAGTTGCTTATAGTGGATCTGCAAATGTAGTATCGGATTTTTCCAATGTCCCTTATCAAAATATGGAATATAAATTCATAAATGATGTAGGAAAACAATGGATTAGAAAATATGGACTTGCATTAACAAAAGAATTACTTGGAATGATTAGAAGTAAGTATGGTAGTATTCCTGTTCCAAATGCAGAAACTACATTGGATGGAGATACTCTAAGAACGGAAGCTCAAACAGAAAAAGAATTTTTAATTACACAATTAAGGGAAAATCTCGAAGCATCAAGTAGAAAAATGATGTTAGAGGCCGATGCAGAGGAAGCAACTCGATTACAAGAAAAATTAAATAAAGTTCCATTACCAATTTACATAGGATAACATTATGGCAGGAAGATTTTTACCACAAAGAGACTTAAATGTCTTTGAACGGGTAAATAAAGAACTTATTGGTGATCTAAAAGAAGGTAAAGACGGAATAATCAACCAACAAGTGGTTCTTTATAAAGTATCAGTTCAGGATACCCAAACAAATATGTATGGTGAAGCCGCAGGTGGCAAAAGATGGAAAGATGGTGTTAAATTTGCTTGTTTAGTAGATGCAGCAGATTTTGATTGGAATACTGATGAATTTGGACCAGATGAACAACAAAACGCCACATTTAATATATTACGACAAACTTTAATTGATGTATCATTAGTTCCAGAAGTTGGTGATGTATTTGAGTGGAATTGGGCATATTTTGAAATAGAATCAATTAATGAAAATCAACTTATCGGTGGTTTACAAGATAATAATTGGACTGTAACTTGTAATACATTTAGAGTTAGATTTTCTAATCTTAATATTGAAAGGATTAGGAGTATTTAATGGCTAGAAATAAACCATTACCAAGAAGTCAAAGAAAAACAGTAAATAGGGCACTTCAACGGAAACGAACTGATGATATACAAGATATATCTGTAAGTTTAATGGATATGGATAGTACAATTATGTATTATTTTGAAAATGTCATTAAACCACAAGTTGTTGAAAATGGGGAAACTATAAAAGTTCCTATAATGTATGCATCTCCTGAAAGATGGGCAGCAGTTCAAAAACAAGGTTTTATGAGAGATGCTAAAAGACAAGTTATATTACCTGTTATAGCATTTAGAAGAACAGGAATGGAAAAGGATGATACCATTCCAGTTGATAAAATAGATCCAGAAGATCCAAAATTTCACTACGCATTTGAGAGAAAATTTAATTCTCGAAATAGATATGATAATTTTTCAGTTCAACAAGGATTATTACCACAGAGAGAATATTATAATGTAGCTATACCAGATTATATGGTATTGAGTTACGATTTTATAGTTTGGACTCATTATATAGAACAAATGAACAAATTAATTGAAAGAATTAATTGGTCTGCTGGTGCATATTGGGGTGAACCAAATAGAATGAGATTTAGAACCAATATTGATAGTTATACAGACGCAACAGAGGTAACAGATAGGGAAAGAATTATAAGAACTGAATTTAGTGTTAGTTTAAAAGGATATTTGATACCAGAAGCATACAATGAGTTAGCAGGACCACATACACAGATGACTCATTTAACACCGAATAGGGTGATGGTGGGAACTGAAACTTCTGCAAATGTTTCTACTACTATGGAACAGATTACTGGTATGACGGATTTAGAATCAGCAGTAGCTGCAGCAGGTTCAAGTCCAGCACCATCAGTTACTTTATCTAATTCATTTACATTATCTTCTGGAACTGGAATAACAATTACAAATGATGGTATTGGGTTCGATGGTTCATCGGATTTATCACATATTATTTCAATTCCACAAGAAGTAGGGACTACATCAAATGTTCAGTTTAACGCTGTAACTTCTTCTGCATTATTATTGGGTAGTAATACCATATCAAGTACTGGAGTAGATGGTAATTGGTCAGTTACGGGTTCAGTAGGTATAAGTGGCACTTTAACAGTAGATGGTGATACCACAATAGGTGGAACTTTAACTGCACAAGAATTTCATACGGAATATGTTTCAGGTTCTATAATTTTAACAAGTGGTTCTACACAATTTGGTGATACTCTTGATGATACACATTTTTTTACAGGAAGTATGTATGTTACTGGTTCGTGGAATTTGAATGGGTATAGTGTAACTGGAATATCAAATGATACCACTTTATCAGATTCAAGTTCTTTAGATTTAGTAACCACAAAGGCAGTAAGACATTATGTGGATAATGCATCTACAGATGTTGCTGTATATTCAAATTATTTAAGAAAACAATATGTGAAAATTTCTACAACATTAGTTAATAGTGCAACTGCAAGTTTTTCTGCAGTAACTGCATCATCACCAAGTGGATTGGCAGAAACAACAGAACACGATTATTTATTTTTTATAAATGGTCAATATATGGAACATGATGCACTTGAAATAAAACAATTCAATGGTTCTACTTTTTATTTACAAGTAGATACAGATGGAATTGGATATGAATTAGAAAGTGATGATGAGATATTAGCTTGGGGTAAGTTCGATTCATAGGAATTAATAATGGCAACAAAGTTAAAAAGTTCATTGACATTCAATGCAGATACTGGAATAACTATATCTAATAGTGGAATTGAATTTGATGCATCCGAACCACTTACACAAGTAGTTTCTATTGGACAAGATATAGGTACAACTTCAAATGTTCAATTTAATGCAATCACATCGAGTGGATATAATTTTGATGGTTATAATTTTATTTATGATAGGTGGACTAATGATTTTGATACTGGTGGAAATATGAGTGTAACTTCTAATTTCACCATGACTGGATCACAAAATGCTACCATAAATGGAAAGGTAACTGCAGAAGAAATTATAGCTGAATTGAGTTCATCCACAACAATATTTAAATCGGGATCAACTCAATTTGGTGATTCAATTGATGATTCTCATTATATAACTGGTAGTTTAAATAATAGTGGTTCGTTTTTACTTGATGGATATACCGTAACAGGAATTTCAAGTGATGCATTTTTTACTGAATCAAGTTCTTTAGATTTGGCAACAGAAAGTGCATCAGCAGCATATACTTCACGAGTAATAGGTAGTGCAAATGAACCAACAGATACAGATTTATATATAAGGAAAAATTATAGTAAAACGGCTACAGTAGTTTCTAATAATACAGCTAGTTTCCATAGTGTACTTACAGCATCAGCACCTGCTGGTGTAAATGAAACAACTGAATCAGATTATTTATGTTTTATAAATGGTCAAGTAATGGAACATGATGCTTTAAGTATTCAACAGAGTTATGGCACTTTTTATGTACTTGTGGATCCAGATAGTATAGGATACAATTTAGATAGTCGTGATGAAGTAAGGGCGTGGGGAAAATTTGAATCAGACGGACAACTTCATTTTGATGGAGAGAATGATGAAGTTAATACTAATTTTTCAGGTAGTAGTGGTCTGGGAACTGATACTCCTTCACCAAAAACTTATTCATTTTGGGCAAAGTCATCTGAAACTGATAGAAATTATTCTCCATTTGGATGGGGTAGTAATAAAAAAGCTTTTACTTTTAATTTTAATGATAATAGACCTTTGAGGTGGTGGGGTAATCATTGGTATGTATATTGGGATGATACTTCTGCACAAGATGACGGACAATGGCATCATTGGATGGTATATGATTCTCCATCTGAATTATCGGGTTCTAAATTATATGTAGATGGAACATTAATACCTATAAATCTAATAGTATCATCATCGGAGACAGGAGCTGCAGATTTTAGCCAAAATTTGACTATTGGTTCATATCGGGACAATTCAGCCGCAACCAATGTACATTTTTCTGGTTCTCTAAAGGAATTTTCAGTATTCGGTGGAGATAAAACAAGTTACGCTTCTACTTATTATAATAATGGAACACCTTATGATGTAACTAATGAAACTGATTTACAGGCATATTGGAAAATGACTGAAGGTGTAGGATCTACTGTTTATGATTTTAGTGGTAATACCAATTCCAATGGTGTTCGGTATGATGGTACTATTAAAGGTGCTACTTGGGAGGAATTAGAGTGATTAAACTAAAAGACTTATTAGAATTAAATAAAATGGTATTTTCTAATGAGATAATAGAGAAACATCAAAAACAAATGAGTCGGAAAAATGATATTCTTCCGAATAGGTTATATATTGCCAAAACACCACCACACGATAATGGTAGTAAAGAAACATTAAAAGAATTACATTGGTTATTAGATTATAATGATAGGGTAATTGATAGAGATATGGTAAAAGAAGGTGATGATGTAATAGATGTTTTTGAAACTTATTGTAAAGAGAAAGATTTAAATTTCGATAGAAAATATTACAAACAGATATTAAAAGAATCTCGTAAACCAATATTAGAATTAAAATATCATTATAATAGACCACGACCTTATCAGTTAGCAGAATTTTATAACATAGAAGATTTCAAAAGACACGAGTTAGATAGTGCAAAAACACCATCTTATCCAAGTGGTCATTCTATACAAGGATATATGATGGGATGTATATTGGGACACAAATATCCAAGACATTATCAGAATTTTATGAATTTAGGAGCATTTGTATCAGAATCACGATTGATGGCACGAGCACACTTTCCAAGTGATGTTGATTTTGGTGAAAAAATAGGTATTTTGATATTTAATAGTATAAAAGGGAAAGTAAAATGACTATAAGAGAATTTATAAGACAAGAAATTAAACAATTAAAAGAAGATGGTGATCCTTGTTGGAAAGGATATCAACAAATAGGAATGAAAGACAAAGATGGTCGTCAAGTTCCTAATTGTGTTCCTGAATCTTATGATGTTTGGAATGAAGAAAAGGGTGTTGGATATACATTAGAATTCAACGAGGGACTTGTGGAGGCTGATTACCAAGGTCGTAAAGTTAAATTAAATAAACCAACTGCGGGTGATAGTAAGAAATTCAAAGTATATGTGAATACAGGAAAGAAAAATAAAGATGGAACTATTAAAGTTAAAAAAGTAGAGTTCGGTCAAAAGGGTGTAAAGATTAAAAAATCTAATCCTGAAAGACGAAGTAGTTTTAGAGCAAGACATAATTGTGATAATCCTGGACCTAAAACTAAGGCCAGATATTGGAGCTGTAAAAAATGGTAAAATTAAAAAAATTATTAAAAGAAAGCAAATACGCGTGGGATAGACAATTTGGTGATCCACTTCCTACACTTAAAGATGTAATGGAAACACATCCAAAAACACCTTTAAGGGAAGCAAAATTTAAAAAACAATATAAATCCCTCAAAGGAATGCGTAAGGATTTAGACAGAATATTCGGAACACGAAATGGTCTTGGTAATATAGGACATCCAAGAGTAAGGTTAAAGAGAGGTTCAGAATTTGATAAAGTAGGAAGAATGCAACCATCCTACATTGAAATTGAAGGTGATAAAATGTGGGTTGATGCATACAAGAAAATAGCATTCAACGGTAGAGGTGATATGGGTGATGTAATAAAGCATGTGAGAAAGGAAACTGGCGACTCAAATGCTTAAACTAAAAAAATTATTAACTGAATGGAACGATACTTCATTTAGAAATTTACCAAAAAGGTGGTCTAAACCTGTGATGAAGGGTAGAGAACCAGATGGTCTTACAGAATTCGAAAGAATGGGTGGAACTGATGTAGAGTTAGGAAAAGTTTATACGGATATAGACAGACCACCTTTTAAAACTGAATTTATAGACTTAGATAACAGAACACGAGAAAAGAAAATTGATGAAAAGATGAGTGATGAAAAACGCTCATTTTTGATGCTAAGAATCTATGGAGACAGTTGGAAAGTCAATCTCGGAAAGGTCTTTTCGGGAATCAACAGAGGTAAACCTACCTTAATTAAAAAAGGATTAAAAGAAATCAAACTTCTCAATAAAAAAATTGAGGAAATGATTGAAGAACTAATTTAATTTTCCACCTTTCTTCTACTATTTTAACTTTTTGATATTTATTAGTATGAGGAAACGACATTGGAAAAATAGAAAAAATCGAAAGTGTCCTGATTGTAATAGAATCATCTATTATACTCGGAAAGACACCTTTGACCGTGCTGTAGGAAACAATGCTGTTTGTAAATCGTGTGCTCAGTCGGATAGAAAACTTACTATGGATACCATAGAGAAGATGAAACAACCGAAGAGTAAAGTTCATAAAAAGAATATTTCACAAGGAATGACTTTGTATTGGGAAGAAAGAAAACAACAAGAAGCATTAAAATATAAGGAATTAGAATGGCTCTCATAGGATTAAAACAATTAGATAGTGTCTTATCTGGTTCATTACAAGTTTCTGGTAGTGCAGGAGTTACGGGTTCTTTATCGGTTGGGGGAACACTATTCGGCCCAGCTGATGATCATTTTGATATAAAATCCGATAAGGATGTAAGATTATATTTAGATAAAGATAATGATGGCACATTTCACAAATTCCAAGTATTTAATGAAGATGGTGATGTTAAGTTTGCTATAGCATCAGATGGGAAATCTGCAATAGGTGCAGCTGTTACATCAACCAGTTTAGATGGATTATCAGTAACGGGTGGTATAACTGCAACGGGTCATATAACAGGTAGTGGAAACATAAGTGGTTCAGCAACTTCAACTGGTTCATTTGGTAGAGTGTATGTTTCTGGTTCAAATCTTTCTGTAGCTGGTGGAAGTTTAATATTAGGAGAAGATGCATATTCTGTAGGTGCTAATTATGTAGGACTAAAAACTTCCTTCCATACAGGTTCAAATGATTATATGATAATATCTGGTAAATCAGATGGAAGTACTTATATATCTGCTAAAGATAATAGTGGTGTTGAAATTAGAGGGGGTGGTAATAGGTCTAATAATTCAATTATAGTACCTGATGATACATATATTAAACTTGGTGGTAGTGCTACTACTTTATTAAGACCAGAATCGGATAATTCAACAGATTTAGGCTCTGCTGCAGTACGATACAAAGACATTCACTTAGCTGGTGATTTTAGTGGTTCAGCAACTTCAACTGGTTTGTTTGGTAACCTGAGAGTTGAATCATCAATATTGACAATTAATAATGGTTCTGTTAGTGGTTCAGCAACTTCAACTGGTTCATTCGGTAGAGTTGAAGCAAACGGTGTAGTTTATGCAGACTCATTTGAATCTGTTACGGGTGGAACTACTATAGATTTTAATGATGATGTAAGTTTAATTGGTAATTTAACAGCAAGTGCACATATAAGTGCAAGTGGAAACATCACGGGTTCTGATATTTATTCCAGTGGAAGAATTTATGAAGCAGGTTCATCAGTAATAGACCACGCAACAGCGATGGCAATAGTTTTTGGAGGATAATAATGGCAAATACTTTTACAAGTGCAGCAACAGGTTCAAGGTCAGACCTATTAACAATGTATACTTGTCCAGTAGCTACAACTGCTGTAGTTCACGCAGTATATTTAAGTAATGTTGATGGAACAAATGACGCTACGATTAATTTATCGGTTAGTGGTAGTGCAAATTTTACTACAAGACGATATTTGTTAAAAACAGTAGATGTTCCAGCAGATTCAACCGTAGTGATTGAAAAGCCAATCAATTTAGGGGCAGGTGATAAGTTAGAAACACAAGCAAATGCCAATGGTGATGTTGATGTTTTTGCAAGTATATTAGAGATGACTTAGTATGAAATACATTGGTAAGGAAATACGCAGAAAAAGTCTAACGATTAGTGGCTCTTCAACTCTAACGGTTGATAGGGGTGTTGATTCTGGCTCTACTGCAATTTATACCAATAATATTCAAAATGGATACCCAACTTCTAATCCTTGGGGTGTAAATTTAGAAGGAAGTTATTTTAATAATTTTGATAATACAACTCATGTAAGTGAACTTTTAAGATTTATAGCAGGTGCTATGAGTCATTCCTTAGATGTCTCTGATGCTGCACCAAATACAAAATATTGGAATACGGTTTCCACATCACACACAGAAGGTTCAACAACGAGTAAAGGTTCATTGTTAAATGGGGTTTTAGGTTCAACTTATGAAAATGCAAGACTATCTAATGCTTGGACTGGTTCAGCTTTTATAGATATGGGTGAAACTGGTTCTTATAAAGCAGCACTTGATTATTATGAATTAAAAGGTTGGGTTCAATCAAGTGATAGAGGAAATAGTAGTGATGATGTAGGAACAAATCCACTACATGGAAGTTATGCATCTCGAATTGGTAGTACAATTTTAACTCAAGCAACACACGGAACAAATAATTTTACAATATCAGCAAATGCTGGTGGTTCAACTAATGCTGGTACTTTTAGTGACGCAAATTACTTTGGATTTGGTGGTTTGACGAGTGGTGGGGCAACTGCATATACTGTTAGGGTAATGGCTTCACATTCCTTTAGTGATAATTATTCTGATAGCACACCTGACCAAAATTCTACCTTTACAACCGCTTCAGTTTTTGATTATACAATAAGTTCCTTCGGAACATCAAACGGATTAATTTTATCTAAGATTGTAACTAATGTACCTGCAGTTATACCATCTGCATATCAAGATGGTGATTTTAATAGTGTGGTTGGTCCTATTAGTGGAAGATTTTATACTGGAGGTGCAACAACTGCAACAAGTGTATCGGCGAGTGGATATTACGCTACCCATGATGTCGTGGTTGGTGTAAAATCAGGTTCTCAATCAGATTTTATGTATAAGGATGGGAGTGATTCAGCAACAAAATTTTATTTATATTATAGTGGTTCTACTGATATTACAAATAGTCAACCTACAGCAGTGGTAACAAGTAGTTTACTTAGGACTTCATTTTCAGCAACATCAAGGTCATTGAGTGGTGCACCTTATTTATTAACTACTTTAATTAATCTTGAATTTTATTCTGAGGTCTCTAAAAGTTTTGATCCGGCTTTTAATTACGCAACAACTATTTTAGAGAATACTACATCAACAGATAATTGGGAAACTATCGGTGCATCTACTTTGAGTACATCTACGGTTACTATTGATTCTGATGGTGTATCGACAGCAGTTACGAGTGGATTGAAACGAGGAGTATTTTCAGCAAACAAGTCTATTCAAAGAGCTGATAATGATATTCCACATATTGGTGACATAGCAGTTTGTTCATCTTCTTTATCTATGTCTTTGGACTCAAATTCTTCTAATGTTGTTCAGAATAGGTCATCACAGGAGGATTTGAATTATACTATAGCATTTAGGGCAAGAGGTAAAAATTGGAAAAATACTTCTGCAGATGATACTACTAAAGCAATGAATCTTTATACATCTTCATTGTTTAATCAACATTCTGATAGTGGTAGTATGGCGGTTTATAGTAGAGCACAAGGATATGATTCCAACACTTTACAAGACACAACTGAAACATTTACAGGTGAAGATTTTAGAATAGTATTAGCAGACAATGTTCAAGCATTTAATGGAGCATATTTTACTACAGATAGTTTTGTTACTAATGACGAGGGAGATTCTGTATTGGGTAATTATGATTTACAAGTTAAACCTGGTTTCTTGGTAGATCCAGGTGGTAGTTATGGTTATTGGTTTCCAACAAGTTTTGGTAGTGGAACATACAAGTATTATATTAGAAGATTTCAAACAGATGGTAATACAAAGACAAGTATGACTGTAAATTTAAATAATACAACATTAGTAGCTTGGAATTCTACAAGTAATGGAATAGCATGTGCATTGTTATTCGAGAGTTCAGGAAATGGAAGTGGTAATAATAGTTCATTATCAACCGCAAGAATATACGACCCGACAGCAACTACAAGTAACTTGATAGAGGCAGACATATCAAATGATAATCACAAGAATCCATTTAGTACGGCAATTAGTTTATATGGAAATAGTGGTGGTAGTATTTCAAGTGGAACTTATACGATACCAATAAGAAATGCAGATGGAATGTATTTAGATAGTAATGATAACGAACTTTATGTAATAGTCAGATATAAAGGTGATCCAACACCAATAGATGACATAACATTAACTTTTAGTTAGAGATAAGAAATGGCATTAATAGATTCAGGTTCAAAGTCAAGTAGATTACTCGCGTCGAGAAGGTATACTCACGATACCCTTACGACTGCTCAAGAATCATTTACTAATGTATTAGATTTACAAGCAGAAGAAATTTATACTCAAGCATCTAAAATACCATCAAGTGGATTACCATTTAGTTCGAGTATACATAGTGGTTCATTACATTCAGTTGATGGTGATAATATAATGAAGTATTGGTATAGACATAGTTTGACTAAATCGAATCTTAATAATGAAACTTGGTTTTTTCTAAGTCCTTCTGGAAGTACAAGTGGTGTAGGTGCACAGTTAATCCATGCAGATCAAGAAACAAATTTTATATCACCAAAATATGGGATTTCTTCACTGGCAACTTCTACGACAGAAGATACCACACCAGGATATTTGGCAGTTCTTTATAAAGCAACACACGCCACATCTGAATCATTAGATAGTGGTGATATCGTTTCCACCAATGATTATATATTTGATTATAAAACTGGTGTAGTTCAGTTTATGAATTCAGGAGTAGATCCAACAGATAGTGATTTTGTTTATATGTCGGTCTATCAGTATGTTGGTAAAACACTTGCTGAGGGAATAGAATTATCTGGTGGTATAAGTGGTTCAGCTACATCTACTGGATCATTCGGTAGAGTTGAAGCTGATGTTGTGGAGGCACAAAGATATATAATATCTTCTTCAGTAACCGAAATTTCAGTTGCAACTTTAAGTGGTTCAAGTCAATTTGGAGATGACCATAATGATATACATCAATTTACTGGAAGTGTAAAATTTGACAGCACATTATTCGACATTTACGATGATAGTGATGAATTGATGTTTAAAATACAAAATAAAATGGCAGTATTGGGAACGATAACGGGAACATCTCCATCCGCAGTAGCAGGTGGGTTGTATTATTCTGGATCTGATGCTTGGTATCTTGGATATGATGGTGATCCAACATAATTTTAATGATTAATTAGGAATGTATATATTTATTAATGACATTCTGTATATAGGAGAATAGTAATGGCTCAATGGAGAAAAGTGATAGTTTCGGGAAGTATCGCGGAACTTAATCATGTATCAGCAAGTGGAAATATAATACCAGTAACGGATAATGCTTCGGATCTTGGTTCTTCCCTTTTAGAGTTTAAAGATTTATACTTAGATGGTACTGCAAATATTGATAGTTTAGTAGCAGATACGGCAGATATTAATGGTGGAACTATTGATAATGCTTCTATCGGTGCTAATACACATACTACAATTAAAGGTACTACCATTGATGCTACTACTGATTTCACAATAGGTGGAACGGTAATTACTGATAATCAGATAGCAGATGATGGTAATTTTATTATGGATTTGGCTGGTGATTTATCCATAGATGTAGATGGTGGAGATGTAACCATAACTGATGGTGGAGCTGATTTAGCAACCATAAACGCAACAAAAGTAAGTGGTTCGTTAGCCTCAACGGGATCATTTGGAGCACTTACAATCGTAGATGGTGTAACAGATACACTTTCACCAATAATAAATGGAACGGTTGATTTAGGTGGTTCAAGTAATAAATGGAAAGATTTATATGTAGTAGGAACTGGTTCATTTGGAGCACTAACAAATGATGGTGAAGTATATGATACTCATTTAACAGGTTCTTTTACTGGTTCATTTAATGGACAAGTTAATTTAGTAGATGTTTCAGGAACTCCATCCGATAATCAAATATCTACTTTTACAGATGCAAACACAGTACAAGGTGAATCAAATTTAACTTTTGATGGAACTAATTTATTAATTGCTTCAACTGGTAAATTATACCTAAATGACGCAGGTGGTGAACACATATCTGGTAATGGTAGTATCCTATCCATAGCAGCAGGATCTGAAATAGATTTGACTGCAACTGATATCGATATAAATGGAGCAGTGGATGTTAGTGGTAATTTGACCGTGGGTGGCAATCTTGATGTAAATGGAACTGTAACTACGATTGATACCGTAAATGTAATGGTTAGTGAATCATTCTCAACACATGCTAGTGGTTCAAGTACTGCAGTAGATGGTGGTATCGGAGTTCAATTTAATGCAAATGGAGATACAAGAGGATTTGGTTGGGATGCATCAGCGACAAGATGGTCATTTCAAAATGATTTAAGTTATAGTGCATCTTTAATTTCACCAGACGCATTTGTATCAACCGTAGAAACTGGAACTGGAGATGGGGATTCACAAGGTAATCCTACATATGGTGGAGCAACTGGATATGGTAACATCTACATAGATACGGATGACGGAGAAATTTGGATTTTCGCATAATAATTAAGAGGTTTAAAAATGGCATTTAATGCTAATGGTGGTATTAAAGTGGTTAGGGAAGGAAAGGGATTTGTCCATCCATTAACCATTGAAGAATTAGAATTTTTATTAAATATATTAGCAGATGCTAAATATAAGTTAGAAGAAGTTCCAAGAATATTGGACATAACAAAAAAATTACAGAGTGAATATAAATTATTAAAAGAACACTCTAAATAATAACTAATGTTGGCTCATCTCTGTGGCAGATGATGGGAAGTGGGCTCGAAAGAGTAACCAACCGCAATAGGAGATAAATTAAATGCCAAGTTGGAAAAAAGTCTTAGTATCGGGCTCTAACGCTCATCTCAATCATGTTACCTCATCTGGTAATTTTAGTGGTTCATATACATCAACTGGTTCGTTTGGTCATGTAATGCAAGATGGTAAAGGTTTACCACCACAATTTACAACAGGCGGTTCTATATTCGTTGGTAAAAATGCTGGTGCAAATGATGATGGTTCTGATAATAGAAATATCGGAATTGGTAAAAATGCCTTAGATGCCGTCACTACTGGCCAATTGAATATCGCTATTGGTGATGATGCTCTAACTGATGTTGAAACAGGAAATTATAATGTTGCAATCGGATTTGAATCACAAAAAGATACTACAGGTAATCAGAATACATCAGTCGGGTATAATTCGTTAGAATTTAACACTACAGGTCAGAATAATGTAGCCATTGGTTACGGAGCCGCGGGTGGAGCTAGTTTTGCAGGTGATAGTAATATAGCAATCGGATATGCTCCATTTGCAAACAATACATCAGGCGACTACAATATCGCGATTGGGCACAACACATTAAGTGCGAATACAACTGGTGAGGATAATTTGGCAATTGGAGATTTTGCTCTTGCCACTACCAAAACTCGCAGTAGAAATGTTGCTCTTGGTTCAGAAGCCCTAAGATATATTGGAGATGGTGGTAATGCTTATAATAATGTTGCTGTTGGTTGGAATGCTGGAAGAAATTATACAGGTAATCTTGGTTTAGTTACTGCTAGTTATAGTGTATTTTTAGGTCACACAACAAAAGCTTTAGAAAATAATTCTGTAAATGAAATAGTAATTGGTTCTCAATTAACTGGTCATGGTTCTAATACTGCTACTATCGGTGATGCTGGTATAACTGATGTATATTTTAGTTCAGGATCTACGGCAACATTACATACGGGAAATGTAAGTGGTTCATCAACCTCAACTGGTTCGTTTGGTGATATTTTAGTTGGGGCAACAGAAAATTCACAACTTTATTCGGACTTTTCATCATCTATACAATCGAGAATAGCTTCTACTGAAGCTGGTGGAGTTACAGGCGTTACTGCAGGAACTGGAATAAGTGGTGGTGGTTCATCGGGTAATGTAACAGTTAATGTAGATTTTTCAGATTCAACTTTTAATACTAATGTTAGTGGTTCTTGGAGAGGAGAATTAAGTTCAAGTGCAATGACAGATGTTGGTGGTGGAGTAACTGGTTCATCAACTTCAACTGGTTCGTTTGGTATATTAGAAATTGCTGGTGCACAACTTGCATCTGATGGAAACGATTTTGGTATAGGCACATCAACACCTACAAGTCCTGGTGGTTTTGCTAGAACTCTTCAAATATCTACACCAGATGATGGTGCTTCATTGACATTTACAAGTGATAATGATGGAACGGCTCGTCATTTTGAAATTGGTAATGCTCTTAATGGTAGAGCTGTAATATGGAATAGAGATGACAGTTCTAATGGATATATGCAATTTGGAACTGATGCTACAAGACGGATGGTGATTACTAAAGATGGTGATGTTACAATAAGTAATACTTTATACACATCTGGTAATAACTCTAAACTATATGTTGATGGGAAAGTTTTAGTAGATAATGATTTAGAAGTTACAGGAAGTATTAGTGGTTCATCAACTTCAACTGGTTCGTTTGGTGCAGTTGGTGTAGGAACGGGAACTGTAGATGGTGTGTTTGTTGCAACAACAGCAGGAAAATGGAATCGAACTCATGAATATCCATTTCAGTTTCTTAATTTGGATTCACAGAATGACCAAGGAACAGGACTATTAATACAGGCTGGTGCAAATCAAGAAGCTTCAAAAATTTTTACAGTAAGAAATTATGATGGTGATGATATATTTAATATCGGAGGTCTTTACAGTATAAGTGGTTCATTAGCATCGACTGGTTCGTTTGGTAGAGTTGAATTAACTACTATCGGAGCGTTTAAAGCTGAAGGTGCTATAGACTTCAATAACGAAAACATGACAAATGTTGATATTGATTCAGGCACAATCACAGGAATCACAGATTTAGCAGTAGCAGATGGTGGAACTGGAGCTTCAACATTCACAGATGGTGGAGTTCTATTAGGTAGTGGAACAGATGCAATTACAGCAATGGCCGCACTTGGTGATGGAGAAATGATTGTTGGTGATGGTAGTGGAGACCCAGTTGCAGAAAGTGGAGCAACATTAAGAACATCAATCGGTGTCGGAACTACAGATACACCAACATTTGCAGGATTAAATACTACGGGTGATATAGTAGTTGAAGGTTCATTGACTGCTAACTCGTATATTGTTAGTTCATCGGTAACTCATTTAACATCATCATTTTCAAGTGGTTCAACAATATTCGGTGATGATACTGAAGATACTCATCAGTTTACAGGTTCTTTATTTGTAACAAGTACAGCATTAACTATTGATACTGATGGAAGTGTTAGTGGTTCATCAACTTCAACTGGTTCGTTTGGTAGAGTAATTGTCGATGATGTGATAATAGATAATGGAGATGTAACACTTCCTGCAACTAAAAAATTATATTTAGACGGTGGTAATGATACATATATCACAGAAGGTTCTAGCAATCAAATACAATTTTTTACAAATGGAAATCTTGGCTTTGGTCAAGATGCTACTGGTCATGTTTTTATACAGGCAACAGATGCATTTTATTACGATGGTGGTAGTAATACTTTTAGAAAAGAAAAATCAGCTGATGTATTGGTAGATACGGTTGGTGGTGTTGAAACACTTACATTGACTACTACAGCAATAAGTGGTTCATCAATTACAACTGGTTCATTTGGTTCATTGGTTGTCTCTGATAAGGTTCAAGGTGATTTAACTTTAGGTGGAAATGTAACTCCATCTGGAAATAATGCTAAAAACTTAGGTGGGGCTTCAAATGTATGGGCAAACATATATGGATATGATATTCATGGAACAAGAAATATAAGTGGCTCATCAACTTCAACTGGTTCGTTTGGTCATGTATATGTAGATGATCATCTTGCAGCTACAACTTTTAGAATTGATGGAAATAAAAGTAGTCAATTTTTAGGAATAATTGACAATGACCAATCTTCAGCAGGTCATGTATTAAAATTAGCAACAGACGGAACTGGTAATGGTACTTATGTCCTTGATATGGAGAATGGTAGTAATACCATGTTCAGAGCAAGAGCTGATGGTAGATTTGCTTTTGGTAATTCCGCGGTCAGTTCAATGGGAGCTGGTACATTTGTTGTAGGTATAGATGGTGGACATACTTCAGATATAGCAATATCAAAAAGGTTACAACATTTAGGGGATGGTGATACATACATAGATTTTGAAACAAACAATATAATTTTTTCTGCCGGCGGAAATCTACTTGATTATAGTACCACAAAACTTAGTGGTTCAGCAGCTACACATTTTACTATGGCACAAATATCCTCAAGTGGAGATGTGGTAGCAGATGGTGATGTTGTAGCATATAATTCATCAGATGAAAGACTTAAAGACAATTTACAAGTTATACAGGGTTCATTAGATAAGATTGGTGAGATTAATGGGTATGAATTTGATTGGAACGAGAAATCACCTGGTTGGGCAAGAGAAAGAGGACACGATGTTGGTGTTGTGGCACAAGAAGTCCAAAAAATATTACCAGAAGTAGTAACAGAGAGAAAAAATGGTTATTTGGGTGTCGATTACAAGAGAATTGTTCCATTATTAATAGAATCAATAAAAGAATTAAAACAAGAAGTCGAAGATCTAAAGAAAAAAGTGAATTAGAGAAATTTACTTAATATTTATATCAAAGGTTAATTAACATAGGAGAAAAAGTTATGGCTAAAAAAGAGACAAAATTCTCAGAAGAAGAATTAAAATCTTTACAAGACCTACAAAACTCATATCAACAAAAACAATTACAATTTGGACAATTAAGAGTTCAAAGATTGTTATTACAACAACAAATTGATGGCTTGGATAATGCTGAGACTCAATTAGAGGCTGAATATGGTGAAATCCAACAAACTGAAAGAAATTTGGTTAAATCGTTGAATGAAAAGTATGGTCCTGGCAATTTAGATCCAGCAACAGGAGTATTTACACCTGTTCCACAAGAATCTGAAGAAACTTCAGAAACTACTTAAAATAATCTCCCCCAGACCAATCGTTTGGGAAATTTATGCTATATTTATAGTAAATTTATAGTCTTGTAAAAGATTAATGTTATTTAAATTATAACACAATAGGAGAAAAAGAATGGCAGAAAGAATCGTATCGCCAGGTGTGTTTACGAGGGAACGAGATTTGTCATTTCTTCCACAAGGTATTGCTGATATAGGAGCATGTATAATAGGACCAACACTTAAAGGTCCTGCTTTTGTGCCAACCCAAATCAGTAATTTTCCTGAGTTTGAAGAAATGTTTGGATCTACAACCAAAGACTTATATACACCTTATGCGGTAGAACAATATTTAAGGAGTGCGGGAACTGTAACGATAGTTCGTGTCCTTAATACAAGTGGATACTCGGTTGATTCACTTGCAATTAAAATAGGATCATCTATAGCAGCACAATATGCTACTGGTTCATTGACTATGACAAGTTCATCTGTTGGTGGAGAGCATGTATTTGGTACTCAAGTAGATGATGAATTACAGATAACAGTTGCTGGAACAGAATATAGATTTATAGCATCAGATCCAGCTGGTGGATTACCAGCAGATAACTCTCCAGTTTGGTTCTTAGCTACAGGATCAAATACTGCAGGGTATTTGGATAATTTAGTTTCTGAAATCAACAACGCTTCAATTGGAGTAACTGCAGTTGATGGAACGACAGCATTACATTTATCTTCATCTGATACGGGAACATCTGGAAATGATATTTCAGTAGATAGTGGTTCTGGAACTACTTTTAGTGATGTGTTATCTCTCGGTGGTGGACTCGCTTCATCTGGTGGTAAAACACTTGCTCTATTAGCTCCATCTCGTGGTGGTGGTGATGGAACCGCAGATTTAGAAGGTAGTTCGATTAGTGGTAATTGGGCATCAGCTTCATTAACATTAAGTGGTAGTAATTGGGGTGCTAAGAGTTTAACATCTTATAGCTATGTATTTGGATTTGATACAGGAAGTACATATGCTTCTTATATCGAAGATGTATTTAGTAAAGATGCACAAGTTCAAAAATCTGGTCAAAATACAGTAGCAGCTTATTTGTATAAGAACTTTAAGTATGAACAAAGTGGTAAATCTTGGGGAGCAACTGATAGTGTATCTGTTGAAGATGGTACATTGAATTTAGCAGTAACATACGCAAATGCTTCAACACCATACATTTTATCACAATTAATTAATGGTTCAAGATATAATTTGTTTAAAGTTCAAGCCCGTGCACACGGTAGTGATGTAAATAACAAATTAAAAATATGTATTTTGAATGTAAAAGCAGCAGGTTCAATTGCAGGTAGTGATTATGGTTCATTCTCATTACAAGTAAGACAGACTGGATTAAATGACAATAACCTAACTAAAGATAATATCTTAGAACAATTTGATGGTTTGAATTTTGATCCAACAAGTCCTAATTACTTCGCAAAACGAATTGGTGATAGATATGTAACAATAGACTCTAATGGTAAACTCACTTACAATGGTGATTGGCCAAATATGTCTAAACATATTTATGTATCTGATTTCACAGACATAGCAGAAAAAGCAAGTCCAGTTAGTGTAGTTCCAATGGGACATGCATCAATCAATAATCCATTTGGTAGTGATGATTCAACTGTTCCAGCTTGGGCATTTAAGACATCACAATCAAATGCACAGAATGAATTTGATGCTAATGAATTCTTTGGACATGATTACTCAAACGCAGATGCTGAACAATACTTAGCACCAAATAATTCATTTGGAAATGGTGCACATACTACTATGAGTATTGAGGACTTCAATGGTAGTGATGACGCTTCCGCTCTCGGAACTACTTACTCTGCAGGTAATGAAAAGGTAACACTTTCATTATCTCATATTAAACAGAGAAAGTTCGTTGTTCCTATACAGGGTGGGTTTGATAGTATAAATCCAGCAACACCAAAGTATACAGGAGCGAGTATTGTTAATACGAATACACAAGGGTTTGATATTTCAACCTCATCAACTGGTGGTACTACAGCTTATAAGAAAGCTATAAATGCTATTAGTAACGCTGATGAATTTGATATCAATATGTTAGTAACACCTGGTATAATTCACGGATTACATAGTAGTGTAACCAATCACGCAATATCAAAGATGGAAGCAAGAGGAGATGCTTTTTATATCTTAGATTGTGTGAAACATGGTGATACAATAGCAACTGCAACTGCAGCAATAGAAGCACTTGATACTAACTACGCAGCAACCTATTATCCTTGGGTAAAGATTGTAGATAGAAATACAAACTTACCTGTATGGGTTCCGCCATCAGTAGTATTAGCTGGTACAATCGCGTTTACCGATAAGGTAGCTCACGAATGGTTCGCACCAGCTGGTCTGAATCGTGGTGGTTTAACTACGGTATTAGAAGCACAAACAAGATTGACTCATTCTGAAAGAGATGAACTTTATGAAGATAGAGTTAATCCAATCGCTTCATTCCCAGGTCAAGGTGTGTGTGTTTGGGGACAAAAGACCTTACAAGGTCGTCCATCAGCACTCGACAGAGTTAATGTTCGTAGATTGTTGATTAGATTGAAGAAATTCATCGCATCATCAAGTAGGTATTTAGTATTCGAACAAAATACAGCTGGAACAAGGAATAGATTCCTTAACATAGTGAATCCGTTCTTAGAATCAGTACAATCAAATAGTGGTCTATCTGCATTTAGAGTAGTAATGGATGATTCCAATAATACTCCAGAAGTGGTTGATAGAAATCAACTTGTTGGTCAGATATTTATCCAACCAACACGGACTGCTGAATTTATTGTATTGGACTTCGTTGTTCAACCTACAGGAGCAGCATTTCCTGAATAAGTTTAATCAATAGATTAACAAACGAAAAGCCCCTCTTTTTTGAGGGGTTTTTTGTTGCCCGATATATTTATATATGAAGATAGTATAAAACTTCTATAAAACTATGAAAAATGTATATGACGATTTTTCATAAATTTGATATTTATAGTTGAGAAAAAAATTTATTGGAGATTAAAGATGCCAGATTTATTAGATCCTTCTGAAATAATGTTCACACCGTTTGAACCGAAAACAAAAAATCGGTACATCATGTATATTGAGGGAATACCAGCTTATCTCATTAAGACTGCAAACAGACCATCAATAGCCTTTGAGACAATTGAATTAGACCACATCAATGTAAAAAGATATGTAAAAGGTAAAGGTGCATGGGAAGAATTAGAAATAACACTTTATGACCCAGTTGTTCCAAGTGGGGCACAAGCAGTAATGGAATGGGTTAGATTAGGACACGAATCAGTAACAGGTAGAGATGGATATACAGATTTCTATAAGAAAGATGTAACTATTAATGTTTTAGGACCTGTTGGTGATAAAGTTGAGGAATGGACATTAAAAGGAACTTGGATTGTAAACGCTAACTTTAATGACTTGGATTGGTCAAATACTACTGATCCAGCAGATATTACACTTACATTAAGATACGATTACGCAATCCTACAATTCTAAGGAGTTAATATGAACTTTTTCAGAGAAATGCTTTCAAGTGATGCAAAGATTTCAAGTAAAAGATTTGTTGGTTTTGCAGCATTTTTTATGTTGATTTGTAGCTGGGGAGCAGACACCTTTTCAACTTTCGAAGTAAAAGATAAAATATTAGAATGTTTTATGTATATTTCAGTAGTTGGACTCGGAGTTACAGCAGCAGAAAAATTTGGTAGAAAATAATTTATTTTAAAAGGTTATAAATATAGGTTTTGAAAATTATTCAACAAGGAGAATAACATGGCAGAAGAAACACGCCAATTTCCGACTGAGGTAATAGATTTGCCTTCTAAAGGATATTTTTATCCTTCAGGCAGTCCATTATCAAGTGGTCAAGTGGAAATTAAGTACATGACAGCAAGAGAAGAAGATATTTTAACATCCGTTAATTTGATTCAAAAAGGTTTAGCTATAGATAAACTATTAGAATCTTTAATTGTTAATAAAGATATTAATGTAAAGGATATTCTGATTGGTGATAAAAATGCAATTATGATAGCAGCAAGAGTTTTGGGTTATGGAAAAGAATATGTAGTAGAATTTGAGGGTGAAGAAGTAACCGTAGATTTAACTACTTTAAAGGATAAGGAAGTAGATTTATCTAAATTTGAAAAGGGAAAAAACGAATTTTCATTTACTTTACCAAATTCTAAACGAAATGTTACTTTTAAGATATTAACTTGGGGTGATGATGAGTCAATTGAGAAAGAATTAGAGGCACTTGAAAAGGTTGGTAGTGAAATAAAAAGTGAAATGACTACACGACTAAAAAAACGAATCACATCAGTTGATGGTAAAACAGAACAATCATATATAAATAATTTTGTGGACAATGAATTCCTTTCCGTTGATTCATTGGCATTTAGAACACATATAGAAAAATGTATTCCTGATGTAGACATGACATATAAGTTCACTTCTATACTTGGTGATGAAAAGGAGTTAGTGGTCCCAATGACCACTCAGTTTTTTTGGCCTTCAGCCAAATAATAAACCAGACATACACGAGGAAGTATTTCAATTAATCTTCCATTCTAAAGGTGGAATATCATTCCAAGATGGATATAATATGCCTATCTATCTACGCCGATTTTATCTACAGCGATTAACAAAACACTACAAAGAAGAAAGTGAAGCCATAAAAAAGGCTCAACAAAAAAATCGACCAAAATTCAAAAAATAGATTTTTAGATATTTATTAGTAACTAAATACAATAGTTTTAATCATTTTAAGGAATTCATTATGAGTAGATTAGATAAACTAATAAGTAAATTTTTTAACAACCTAAGAAAAGGTAGAAAAGATGCCTTTACAAAACAGATAATGTCAGATCCAAAAGGTCGTGATGCAGTTAAAAGGTTAAAGAAGGCTGAAAAAGATTTATTAGATACAATCAAAAATAAAAATCTTATAGATAAATAATTAAAATTAGTATTTTCAAATAAAGTTTTATAATTAAAACTTATTCAATCAAGGAACAACATGGCAAGAAAACCAGCAGACGCTAAATTTATTGCAGACCAAGAAGAACGAGCAGCAAAAGCGGCCGCCAAAAGAGCAAACCATGAGCAAGACGCGATGGAATGGGAAAGATTGGGCTTAGAAAAGAGAGGTGTTTCGTTAAAACAATATCAAAAGATACAGGATTACAGACGCAAAACGGCGGCTGATGAAGAACGAATAACAAATGAGAATAAGGAACAGGCCAAACATGGTAAAAGGACTCGTGATTTGGCAAGAGATCACGGTAAATATCTAAAAAGTAATAGTGGTCAATTACTATCATCACTTGGTATAATGGATGAATCAAATGTATTATCTAAAAAGGCAAAAGATGCTGAAATAGAAGCCAATAAAATGAGAGGTAAGGGTAAGGGTTTACTCGAAAAAAGATTTAGGTCAGAACAACAGGGTTGGAATATGGCAGCACAAGCTAGAAAAGAAGCAATGGCTGAGATAGAAATGGGGACTTTTGATGAGATAAGTTTTGGTGACAATCTTGCATCAGAATTAGATCAAATTCCAGGTATGACTAAGAAGGCAAGAAATGAAATTTTACAGGAAGGATTGCAGTGGGCAAAAGATACTAACGAAGTAATAGAGTCTGCAGGTGGTGGTGAAGATTTTGCAAAGAAAATGGAAATATCGAAAGAATCTTTGTCTGCTATAGATGGATTTGAAGAAAAGGTTTTCAAGATAAAATCATTTATTACTGATCCTCAATTTAGAGGTGTGTTGATGAAAGCATTCTTTATCGGTTTAGCAGTAAAAGCTGCAACAGCATTAGTTGGGGCAATAGGAGATTTATGGGACACCTTTAGAGAATTCGGAGTTAGTTGGAATTCTTTACCTCTTGCTGCAGGATTAGCAAAAGAAGAAGCTAAAGCTTTATTGGATGAGTTTGGTACTTTAGAAGGAACAAGTAGTAGAACTTTATTAAGTATGAAAGCTATGTCATACTTCACAGGGGCACAAGTTGAAGATATGGCAAAAATAATGAAGTTACAGATGTCTATTACCAACTTAACACAAGAACAGGCTTTAGGTCAACAGGCAAAATGGATTAAAGATATTAAAAAAGAGGGAGTATCCACCAATAAAGTATTTGCGGATATGGCGGGAAATGCAGATTATTTTGCCAATTTTATGAAAGAGGGTGGTGAGAATATAAAAGAAGCTGCCATACAAGCAAGTAAAATGGGGTTAAGTTTATCAGAAACTGCGTCAATGGCTGAATCATTACTTGATTTTGAAACTTCTATCGAAAAAGAAATGGAAGCAAGTGCAATACTTGGTCGTCAGATAAATCTTGATAGAGCTAGACAATTAGCTTTCGAGGGTAAGCATGTTGAAATGATGGAAGAGGCAAAAAGACAGGCTGGTGGTGAAGCAGAATTTCTAAAAATGAATGTTGTCCAAAGAGAGGCGTTAGGAGAAGCAATTGGACTACAAGGACAGGCGTTATCGAAATTTATTAGCCAAAATGAAGAAGCAGCAGAAGCTTCATCAAAAGTTAGATGGATGTGGATAGCTATGGGTGCAGCAGTAGGTGGAGTTGTTGGACTTATGGCTGGAATGATACCAGCATTAATTGGAAGTATTCCTGGCGCGCAAAAAATTGGATTTAAACAAGCCGCCAAGGGTCTGGCAGTAGGTATAGGAACTGGTTTAGCTGGTGCAGCTGCTGGTGCAACACTTGGTTATGCTACACAAGGGGCTGCAAACAAGATAAAAGGAATGGAACGGGGTGGTCCAGTTAGGGCTGGTAATCCTTATATAGTTGGTGAGAAACGACCTGAATTATTTGTTCCGAGTGTTAGTGGTAATATATTACCAAATGTTCCGAGAATGGCAGAAGGGACAGGATTTATTCAAGGTGATATGAGTCAAACTAATGCAAAACTTGATAAATTAGTTGGTTTGATGTCAGCAAGAAATGAACAGGCAGAAACACAAACAAGAAGAAATATAAGAGCAACTGAAGGTGCATTTACACAGAGATAAGATATGAGTTTAAAAGATTTAACACAAGATTTATCAAATTTTAAGTGGACAGATTATGAAAAGGCTGGAACTGGTAAATCACCACAATTAGATGGTACAGATTATTTTCAAAGGCCAAATCCTAAATCATTAGAACAAATGGAATCTAAGTTTGGAAAACTTGATACACAACCACTAACAAGAGGTCCATATGGAGTTTCCAATGTGATGGATGGAGAAAAACAAGGACGAGGATTTATTCCACCAGGTTCCACACCTAAAGGATTTACAAAGGATGTTAATTTACTACATAATAAATCAGAATTAGTAATTGGTCAAAATTTAACACGGACTCCATTATCATATGAGGTTGCTGGAGTAACTTCAATTTTATCTTATGGGGAAGTAACTAAAAAAGAACTTAATATTGAACCACAGGCTGAAGGAGCTTACGGAACAAAAACTTTACCAATATCAACTTATACAAGTAGACAAAAATTAGATGATTATACGATAGCAGCAAAAGGTGGTAATAATACCTATTATGGTAATCTCGATTTATTATCAAGTAGAAGGTCAAAATTTCAAAAAGAGGATGGTTCATATACCACTCCAGAAAATCCATCATTTGAAAATGAAAAATCTATACAGAGAACATTTCAAATATCAAAATCATATCCAGATAATACAACAGCATATACAATGGACACTCAAATTGCATCAAGTTGGGATAAGAAATTACTTGAAAATACTGGTTCACCGATTACTCCTGATATACCATCAGATAAATATGGTAGTTTACCCGCTCAAAAACCAATGTGGAAATTAGAAAAATTATTTATATCAAACTATAGTGATTCAGAAGAAAAGTGGCCATATAAAGTTTTAAGTGTTGGTGAGGAGAATGATCATCCATATATCAGAAAAAATATAGGTGATAGACACCCAGTAGGTAATTGGTTATCATTATCAGCAACAAGAGCAGCAGAAGATGATGTTAGAATATCCAAGTTTTTAGAATCACCTAAAGGTGAGATATGGATAGGAAAACAAAGTTTATTACAAGATTTAAACCCAAGAGAAGAAACAAGAAATTTTCTCGTAGAGGGAGTTCAAGCATCAGTATTTCCAGTATTTCATTTTAAACGACATAGTGGTCAATTTACTGGTACAACATATATGGAACAGGCAGATTTTGGACCTCTTATAGATGGTGAAAAGACTTCATTTAGTTTACAAAATTTATTCTCTGATACGGTGGGTGAATTAAAGTTACGCAGTGATGGAAAAACTATAACTTTTGGAGGTGCCTTCGAAAATGCAATGTCTGCAATGGGAATGATAGATTTTAATGATCAAGGTGCAGGTGGTAGGTTAAGATTTCTCACAAAAAGATTTTTAGAAAATAAAAAATCAAGTTTTATGACTGATTTGCTATCAGATGTATCCCCATTTGGACGAACACCAAAAATACCAACTCAATATGTAAAAAGTCAAGCAAGTGCATTTGGAGCAGGTAATGCAGCTGCAAATACTGATTTTGACGGTAGTGATAGTCTTATTAAACGATATGCAACAATAGCTTATGGAGAACTTGGTAATCATAGATACGGAGATTTCTCTGATAACGATTCATTGTATACTCATAGAGAAATTGCAGATAACACAAGCACTGCAATTTTTGATGTAAATGATGGAGAAGGTGGGAATGTAGAATACGAAAAAAGGAAGGCAGGAAATAACATAGTTCAAGGTATAGGACAACAAGGACAGCAATATAGTGATAAAGAATCTGTATTAGATGATCCAGAAGATTTTGGTGCTGGATTGGGAACTATTAAAAAGGGAAATTTAAACTCATATAAAAATGAGCTAACAGATAAACTCAATATATTACCTTATGGGTTGGATAATGACAATGATCCTGATTTTATTAAATTTAAATTTAAAGACATATATAATAATAAATTTATTGTATTTAGAGCGATATTAAGTGGTATATCAGATGCAATTACACCAGAGTGGACTGGAACACGATATTTAGGTCGTCCAGATCAAGTTTATGTTTATTCAGGAGCAGAAAGAAAAGTAAATTTTAATTTTGAAGTATATCCAAAAACAAAACAAGAATTTCCCGTATTGATGGAGAAATTAAATTATCTTATTGGGTTATGTTATCCAAGTTTTACAATGGATAATAGAATGGTGGCACCATTTATTAATTTAACTCTTGGGGATATGTTTAATAATACACCTGGATTTCTTGATAGTTTAAGTATCGATGTTGATGATGTGTCAACTTGGGAAACGGATGAAGGATTACAATTTCCAAAACACATAACTTGTGCTTGTAGTTTCACTTATGTTGGTAAATACTTACCAACTACACTTGGAAAACATTATGAATTAGATTGGTTAGAAGATTTCGGAAATACAGAGAGAAGTGGGTTTGTCCATACTGGAACATTTCAAGTTGCTGAAGGTGGTGATATAAAAAAGACTCAAAAACCTCATAGAAGTGCTCCTATGAATGAATTATTTGAACAGGGATTATATCCAGAGAGAGAAGGAACTCAAGTAGGTGATTCACATGGAACAGCGAATGGGTAAGGAGTAGAATATGCCAAGTAGATATAAATTTACAGATATAAAATTACGAGGAGATGGGAAAAGAGTTTTTAAACCAACCATGTATCCTAAAATACCAATTCGTGATAGTGATATTTTTATTTATCCACGATTTGGTGATAGATTAGATAATCTTGCATATAAATATTATGGTGATGTTTCCTTATGGTGGATTATAGCTAAGGCAAATAATTTAGATGCGGCACATATAGGACTTGATGTTGATAATCAAATTAGAATACCAATGGAAATTACACCTATTCTCACTAAATTAGAAGAAATGTCTTACTAAAATGATTACTCTATCACCTATCAATCAAAATATTCAAACCACCCTTAATGAAAAAATATCTATGCTTCAAAAGAGAAGTGGTAAGATGGAAGAAAATACTGCTGGTGAGAGTGTATTTGTTCCTTCAAACGAAATAGGGGCCCCAATTAGTGATGGTAATGGAGTTAATGAAAATTATATGTTTTCACGAACTCCATTTTTTAGGATGACTTCATTCCAAGATTCTGAAACTGGACCAATTGTTCTAATGGGCGGAGAATTAGATTTTAGGCATAGATTAAAGTCTGGTTTTATGAACAGAGAAGCAATAGTAAATGAAGAAGTTAGTAAGGATGGTTTATTACATTATCATGGAATGTATGATCCAAATTCAGAAATACCATTTAGACCAATTGCTGGTGTGGAGAGTATAGATGTTGCTTATAAGGGCGGTGGTATGAAATTAGGAGCAACAAGAACAGCAGATATAAGTTGGATGTGTTTTAACTGGGAAGATTTAAGTAAATATACACCACACTTTTTAGCTCATTCAAAGGTAATTTTAATCGAGTGGGGATGGTCGGGAGTAGGAAAACTTAGTGATGTTCAATTATATCCATTGTTTACAGATACTTTAACAAAACAATTTAGTGAAATGGGAGAAAGGTTAGTTACACATATAGAAAGGCAAAATGGTCATTATGATGCAATGTTAGGAAAGATAACTAATTTTGATTGGTCTGCAAAAGAAGATGGTGGATTTCAATGTACTACAACAATTGTATCTCCTGGAATAACATTGATGGAGAAAAAATTTGAAAATATACCATCAGAAAAACTTAAAATGTTACCAAGTTTATCAAAAAGAGTAACAGATGCTAAAATAGGAACTTTCTTCGACACAGAAGCAAAATATGAGTCAAATTTAACTTCTTTTAATATGGCATATTTAGCACCATATATTACATTTAAAGAATATATGAAAGATTTTCCTAATCAAGTTCAACGATATATAGAATTAACTGTACCAGGATTAGTTACATTCTCAGAGGATGGCTCAATCAGAGATCTGGGTTGGGGGAAACATCCAAAACATAAAGGTTATTATAAACAACCAAAGAATTGGAATCCCAATTTTAATGATACGGATGAGGGAAATGCCTTTTACGACACATATTGGTCTACGACCAGAGGACATATGAAAACTGGTATCGGTGAAAAAGTTATTTGTGCATCTCATATTGAAGGTTGGAAATCATATACAATACAAGAACGAACTGTGGAAGAAGCACGACCAAAAAACAAAAAAATAGCAAATGCCGAAGTCAGCCGTGGGGGTACTAAAGATGTGATTCGTAAAAAAATTAATAAGTATGTTGCAGACACAAATTCATTAATTCAAATGAAAGCTGAGGCAAGTAGATGCACTTATGTTACTTGGGGATGGTTTGAAGATAATGTTTTAAGTAGATTCTTTGGACATATTGTCAACAATCAACAAAATGTTTTGGGTGAATTTAGAAGTATAGAAATGTATTATACTGCTGAAGGTAAATCAATAATGGGTAAAAAGAAATCAGGTGGTGAAAAGGATTATTCTCAAATTATAAAACAATCAACAAGAATGTATAATTCTAAATTTTTAATGAGTATAGATGCGGCAAAATGGTTAATACCAAATAAAAATGATCCACTTTTACTAAACATGGTACACTGGTTTGGTAATGGAAAATCAATAATAAATTCGTTGTTTGAAACTGATGAGGATATAGGACTTAAAGCAAAGGCTGGTAATGGAGAAACTTTAGAAGGAAAAGAATTAGATAAGTTTGCTGTTGCTATAAATAAGGCAACACCTGAATATATGCCCATGAGAAATATTTTATTTAACACCGAATATTTAGCTAATAAATTAAGTGAAGTAGATGATTTGGCAAGTGGTGTTCAAGATGTATGGGATGAATTTTCATCAGTATATGGTGGTGTATACAAATTCACAATGATAATGAGTGATACTGGAGAATCAATGATGCTTAAAGAGGAAGGATATACTCAGTATAGCGTAAGGGAACTTTTGGGTAATGCTAGAGCAAAACAAATGGGTGAAAATCCAGCAGGTCCTAATTTATTTGTGTTTCCGACTTGGGAGGCTGGTTCAATAGTAAAATCACAGAATATAAATGCAAAAGTACCCGACAGAATGAAATTAACAGTAATGTATGGTGCAAGCACTGCAAGAAGTATTGATGATGATGCTGGACAAAACACTTATGATGCTATGGCAGCATTGGCATGGGGAAGGTTGAATTCTGGAAATCCAAGAACCAGAATAAGTGACGCTCATACACTTGCTTATATGGATTATTATAGTGGTGATATAGATTTACCAAATAGAGGAAATCGTAAATTTGGTCGAACTTCGGCATTTGAATCACATAATTTATACATACAAAATTATACACCAGGTGTAATGCTCCAAATGGAAGCACCATCTGATAGTGGTCCTGGTATTCAAATTTATCCTACTATACTTGACGAGATAAAAGAATCTCAAATAGAATTAGCAAAAACACGAGAGGCCGAATACAAAAAGAAAAATCCAAAGAGTGCTCATATTGATGATGATGGTAATGTTAATATGGTTGATGCAAAAGTAGAATCTGATATCATAAAGGAACTATTTGCAGGAATTGATTCGATTAGAGGTTCGTTTTGGAATAAAAATACCGAGTCTAAATCTGAATGGCAAAAACTTTATAGTATGACAATATCAGATGCTCCTTCATATTTTGATACTATTTTCGGTTCAACAGATAAAGATGGTAAGGGATTACCACAGATGAAAATGGAAGCACTACACGAGATTCAAGGTTTTTTTAGGGGCGATAATGGTGTAACGGCTAATGTAGATCCATTAATTCCAATAGATTTTGATATAGAAATTGATGGAACAGGAGGTATGTATCCTGGTAATTCATTTCATAGTTCTTATTTACCCGATAGGTATAGAAAGGAAGCTGTTTTTCAAATGAAAGGTGTGGCACATAAGATAGATAGTTCTGGATGGTTTACTACCATAACAGGACAAATTCGTGCAAAAAGGAAAACACCATCGTGGGAGAGAATTTCATCAGGAGGTAAAGGTAAGGATCCAAAACATAATAGTGGTAAGAATAAGGGTAGAGAAATAGGTCCCAATGGTGAAGAAGTTTTTACAAATTCTAAGGGATTTAAGTATTATTTCGATTCTAAACAAGTAGATCCTAAAACAGGAAAGGGAGTTATTAAACAATGGAAAGGTAATCCAGATATTGAGGTAAAAAGTATTTATCCTACAGAACAAGATTATAAATCACCTGAATCTGGAGAAGAAAGTAAAGGACCTAAACCTATCATGAGAAAAGTAAGTCGCACTCTAAACCAAACACATAATTTCCTTGAACCTTGGGCTCCTCAAAATGTGAAAATTTTCGGTGCCGAAGAACAAGATAAGTTACCAGGATATTCATTCGGTGAATCTTTTTATACTGCTGCAACAAGAGTGAAGGCAGACTATCCAGATTTATTAATATCAAAATCTCCAGTAAGTGAAATTAAAAAGGTATTAAAGGTGATAAACCCAGATAAATGGGTAGAATGGGTTACAGGTCTACAAGGATTTCCTAAAGGTGCTGAAATCCTCATTGGGTTTGAGGAAGAAGGGGATAGTTGGTCTGATCCAGGTGATGGATGGACAAATCTTCCACAATTTAGGGGATAGTCAATGGAAAGAATTATAAATAGACTCGACCAAAAAGCAGAAAAATGGGAATTCATATATAAAGAAGATTTTGATGAGGATATTGAGTTTTATGTAAAGGAAGGAACACCTTATGTTATTGTCTATGGTAGGGATAAAAAAGAAATGTATCTCGATGGTAAAAGTAGAGTTCTTTTAAGAAGAAAAAATCATACACTTTATTCTGAGTATAGAAAGGTAAGGGGTGATATAAAAAGAGAACTATATTTAAAGCCATATCAAGTAACCGTAACTAAAAAGATGAGGGTTAAAGGATTAATCACTCGTTATTTTGCACAATATTATTTTGCTGAACGAGATACCATATTTGAAATTAAAAAACAAGATTTCAATAAACGGACACAATTTTATAAAACGGTATCATTGGATTGGGTTTTGACTGGTATAAAGGAAAATGTGAGGATATCAAATATAGATGCACTTGATGAGGCAGATAAAGTTCTTAGTGGGATAAAGTATCATTTGGATCCACTTGAATTTTATATTGATGATAATACACAAAAGACTAAACTTGAAAAAGTACAAGAAAAACTTAATCGTTTGAAACATTATTAAGATATATATAAATAAAGGTTATAGGTAATATGAAAATAGATGTTTTAGATAAGGGTTACATCGAGGTTGTTGATAGTCTTGGTGATGACCTCACACCAGTTAATGCGGCTAGAGTATCATTCGGTGGTCGTAGTGAAAAATTCACAAACAAAGACAGACGACTATCAAAATTCCTAATCAAACATAAACACTTCAGTCCATTTAGACATCAGCATGTAATGATGATTATTAAGGCACCTGAATTCGTAATGAGACAATGGTATAAGCATGTAGTTGGTATTGAAACTACATCAAATCATCCAACGAAAGACCACGCTTGGAATGAGATTAGTGGTCGTTATGTTGCGTATGAGGATTTTTATATACCAGATAATTACAGAGCTCAATCGGATGATAATAAACAAGCAAGTGATGGTGTGGTAGATGACCAAGATGGTGCATCAGCACTATGGAAAAAATCACAATCTACTGCTATTAAGTGTTATCGAGAAATGTTAGAAATGGGAATGGCAAAAGAACAAGCTCGTAGTATTTTACCACTTACGGTTTATACACAAGTTTGGTGGACAGCATCATTTCAATCTATAATGAATTTTATTGAATTAAGAGATGAAAAAACATCACAAGTAGAAATACAAGAATATGCAAGAGCATTAAAAGAAATAATGTTAGAAGTATATCCAGAAACTACTAAGTTATGGGAAGAAGTGTACTGGAAATGAAAGGTTGGATATTCACAACACAAACTGAACCATCCTACGAGACAAAAAGATTAATAGAGTGTTTTAACAATGAGGGTATAGAATGTTTTTTTGTGCACCCAAACAATGTTGATATTTTCATCAGTAAGGAAAATAGAAAATCAGTTCAAGTAGAAAACGAATATACCACAATACCTGATTTTGTAATTCCAAGAGTTGGTTCATCAACCACATATTATCAAAAAGCAGTTTTTAGACACTTAGAGAGAATGGGTGTACTATTTATTAATAGTAGTGATTCAGTTGACAATGTAAAAGATAAACTTTACACGATGCAAATATTAGCACAAAATAATGTACCACATCCAAAAACAATGTTGGTTAAGAATCCAATTGATTCAAGTTATGTAGAAAGAAACATTGGATTTCCAATCGTGGTAAAATCGTTGAGTGGAACACACGGAAAAGGTGTTTATTTAGCAAAAGATAAAAAGAATTTCTCACAATTAATGGATATGATGGAACAATTCAATGATAGATTCAATATTCTATTACAAGAATATGTTAGTGATTCACACGGAAAAGATTTAAGAGTTGTAGTGGTTGGTGGTAAGGTTATTGGAGCAATGAAACGAGAATCACAAGATGGAGATTTCAGAGCAAACATTACTCGTGGTGGAGAAGCACAACCAGTAGATGTAGATGAAGAAATGGAATTTCTATCATTGGAATCCACAAAATTATTAGGATTAGATATTGGTGGTGTGGATTTATTATATGATAATGGTGGATACAAAATATGTGAAGTTAATTCTTCACCAGGTTTTAGTGGTATGGAAAAATATACCGATATACAAGTAGCTGAACAAATAGTTAGTTATGTAAAACACAAAATAGGTTATAGTGATAATAGAGACGAAACTTGAGTTTGATAATTTTTTAGAAAAATATCAAGATTCAAGTTGTATTTTAATTCCAATTCTATGTGATGTAAATAAACATCCAATAGAAAATGATTTGTGCCTTCTATATGTAAAAATATTAGATGGTGATGAATATCTTTTGCCGTTTAGACATAGTGAGTCAATGAATCTTGATGTAACAAATCTTGACAAGTTAAATTCAGACCAAAAAAAGTATGTGTATAATAGAAAGGAATTTAATCACATTGTTAAATGGAAAAATGTTATAGATATAAATCTACAACATTATATGGAACATAATGAACCATTATACATTGAAGATATAACGACAAATACACACGATTATTTTAATAGAAAGTATTATAAGTTGAATAGGGTAAATTGTGTAGTTCCTATATTGAAACATTTGGAATTGTGTAGAAAGTTATCTAATGAATTTCAGAAACATATTGATTTACCAGTTCATCAAGAATACAATGACGATATAATTGATAATTTGACTTACTTAGAAACTGCTGGATTAAATACCAAAGAAAGTATAGTTTATAGTGAATATAATCCTTATACTTCAACAGGTAGACCAAGTAATAGGTTCGGTGGTATCAATTTTGCAGCTTTAAACAAGACAGATGGTAGTAGAAAACCATTTCGTAGTAGGTTCGATAGTGGTTTATTGGTAGAGTTTGACTATGATGCATATCACTTACGGTTAATAGGAAATTTATTAAATTATAGTTTTCCTGAAGGTTCAGTTCACGAACATATGGGAGAATTTTACGGATGCGACTATCAAGAGTCTAAAAATCGGTCTTTCCAGTATCTCTATGGACATATTCCACAAGAAGTCATACAAATCAATCCATTTTTTGGAAAAGTTCACGATTATATAAATAAAATTTGGAAAGAATATAAACAAGGGGATTTTATAACTTCTAATATTTATAATAAGAAGATATATAGGAAAAATTTATCTGAAATGAGTAGGAATAAGCTATTCAACTATATGATTCAGTTGATGGAAACTGAGAATAATATGAAGATGTTGAGTAACTTGATTCCTTTTTTAGAATCATACAAGAGTCGGTTAATTTTGTATAGTTATGATTCATTTTTATTTGACTTTAATTTAGATGATGGAGTTGATTTTTTGAGAGAAACAAAAAAGATTATTGAGAGTAACGGGTTATTTCCGACAAAAACAAGTAAGGGGAACAACTATCATGAAATGGAAGATATAACGGAGAAGTTATGAACACTTGGGATAAAATATTAAAAGACTTTTCTCATAAATGTAAAGGTGGTGCTCCTAATTTAAAGAATCCAACTCACCTTCAGTTTTTAAGAGAATCACTAATTAAGTTTGGTTGGACAGAGAATGCCACGAATGAGTTTATTGGTAATTTGAGAGAGGGTAAGTTTCAGGCATTATCTAAAAAGGGTAATGTTTCCACTTTCGATACGGCTGACAATCGAGATGCTGCAATTAAAAAGGGAACACATAAACCGATTGATGATAAAAGTAGCGAAACAGGTGGTGAAGAAGAATTGAAAAAGGATAAAGATGAGAAGGAAGAAGAACCAGCACAAAGGATATATCAAAATAAAAATCCAATAGATTTTGAAAATGATTCTATTGAAGATATAGCTAGAAAAACTTCAAATGGTGAATATAAAAGAACCAGCACTGAAGAGGCTAGACAACAAACACAGGATAATAGAGCAGAAGTTTTTGGTGGAAAGACTGGTAAAGGTGGTGGACAAACTACTGTTCAAGAAGAAATGGGTAATATGGCCAAGGAACTTGGATTTAAAAATCCAGATATGACAGATCAAGAAATTGAAGATGCCATAATGAAAGAAATTCAAGAAAAATATCCAGATAGTAAATGGGCAAAAAATGAAAAGAAATCTCGTGGACTAATAAAAAAATCTACTGGAGGTGCTGATACTGCACGAGAGATTATAAATGATGAGTCATTTGATTATAATAAAGAACAACCAGAAGGTTATCCAGCAACAACAACTGAAGGTGTTATAGTTAGAAATTCTTTATTAACGAAATATGAAGAAGCTAAAAAAGCTGGTGATACAGAAAAAATGAAACATTATGAAGAAGAACTAAAATGGTTTCAGAAGAAAGCTGGAGATAAATCAATCACAGGAACAGAAGGTGATGCTGATACAATGGTTATGTATGAAGATAATAATGGGAATATGAGAGTTGCTTATGTAACCAACAAACAAAGTGAAAATGATATGATATCAAATTCAACTATTTCATCGGTTACTAAGGCTACCGAAGCTTCAGCAGTAGAGGGGGCAGATGTTTCATCAGTAGTTCGTGTACAAAGAGCAGCTATGGAAACGGGTCAAGGATTTAATAACAAATATGTTAAAAAATCACAAGAGGTTATTGAAAACAATAGACAAGCTTTAAAGGATGATGCTGATATAATTGGTAAGGCCTCTACCGCAAGTAGTAAAAGTGGAAGAAGTGAATTTCATGATGAAAAACCAAATAAAAAATATTTACAAGACAATTTAAAAAACAAAACAGTTTTGGCAAACTTAGAAAAGGCTGGTGTTGATGTAGAGGAAGCTAAAAAGAATCCTGAGAAATATGCAGATGAAATAATGCAGGCATCATTAGACGCTCATGGAACGGGAGTTGAGGGTATTGGAACTGGTTCACAAGGTGTAGCATACTCAACTGTAAAGGCAACTAAAGTTACAAGAAGTATAAGAGAAAAAGTAACGCGTTGTATGGGTGGTGATGAATCAAAACTTAAAGAATGTTGTAAAAAAGTTTCAGAATCCAAAGGAAAATCTGGATCAAGTAAAGGAAAACCATTATATAATGGTGCTTTTAGTGCTGACGATATAGAAAGAATAATGAATAATAAAGGTTTAGAACAACTTGAAGATGAACATATCAAAAGAGATAGGTCTATGGATGATATGTATGAACAATCTGTTAATAGGTTAAGGGAAATAGATTTACAATATTGGATGGATGAAGAAGGGTTAAGTGAAGAGGAAGCACTTGAGAGAATGAAAACTGAACCAGGTCCTAATGAAAGAAGCTATACTGCAGGATTTTTACAGAGAACACACTTACACGATTATATAACTGGATCTGTTGATGGTAGGGTACTCGGTGAGATGGGTAAGAATTCACATTCACCACAAAGGATTAGACAGGCATTGGCAGAGTTACTTAAATACGAAGGTGATATAAATGATGGAGATGCTTTTCTTGACCATGTACTGAAAAATGTCAGAGCAGACCACGAAAATCAGACATTGACTTATATTGATGCACAAGGTAATAATGTTCAAATTGGAATAGATGACCATAGATTGGCTGGTAGGGGTGAGAAAATGGCAGGTAGGTTTGGATTACAACTTGCTAACAAATTAAAAGAAATAGCCGAGAGAGAATAATGAAAACTCAACTACTTTGTACATTCACAAAACGAAATAGACTTTACGATACAATAGAGCTTATCATTGAGTGCCACGATATAGTTTTCAGTAAGATTTATGTATTTGTAAATGAAGATGATCATCATCAGTTGATTTGTACCTATAATATTCCACAAAACCAAGATAATTTTATAGAAGGTATCGACACGATAGCATTACACCGAAAGAAACAAACCAATACACTTTATACCATCAATTCACTAAATGAAATCATCAGAGAAAAAAATAATGGTATTTTAGATAAAACATTTCCTGTTCCTTGGGAAGAATATCAGAATCAGTTATTGTTAGTAAATGATGAAGGACTTAATAAAATTCATACACGAATTTACACAATTGTAAATGTAGATACTTGGGAGAATGACCAAAAATTAAAAGATGAATTATAGGTTTTATTATCCAGAATGGAATAATCGAAAAGAAGTTTGTAAAGAACATCCACAAATAAGAGAAATCACAAAAGAACCAATAGCTTTTTGGTATGGAGTTGGGCCCAAAAGAACCATTCGAAAGACCAAAAAATCAATCCAAAGATTACTGAAACGGACAGACCCGTATTTACCAGTATTAGTTATATATTCAATTCCATATAGAGATTTAGGACATCACTCAAAAGGTGGTGCAGATTCAGATGATGAATATTTAGAATTTATCCAAGAATTCTGTGATGCTTTAGGTGATAGAAGTCCAATAGTAATATATGAACCTGATTGTATTCCACACATGGAACAAATGGGATTTATTGATGGATTTGATAGAATGAAACTTGTTAAGGCATCAGTTGAATTATTAAGTCAGACAAATGCATTAGTTTATTTGGATATCGGACACCCAAGGTGGTTATCAGTCTCTAAAGCAACATCTTATTTGAGAATGTGTGATATACACAAAGTTAGAGGATTCAGTATCAATACAAGTAACTATTATGCTACAAGTACCTGTTATAAGTATGGGAAGGATATATGTAAAAATATTATGGATGACTCAGTCCCACATTTCGTAATTGATACATCAAGAAATGGTAATGGTGCAAATAAAGAACATTTTAATCCTTACGGAAGAGCAATAGGTCAATATCCAACAACTAAAACTCGTGATGAATTGGTAGATGCATACCTTTGGATTAAAGTTCCAGGTGAAAGTGATGGAGCAGTTAATGGAGGACCCAAAGCAGGTCGTTTTTCACATAGTTTAGCCCTTGATTTAATTCATAATAAAAAGTGAAAAAAGTGAAAAAAACACTTGACTTGTATTGATTTTCTTCGTATATTCCAGTATCAAATAAAGGAGTTATACAATGAAAAAATGGAAAACACCAAAAGCAATCGCAAGTAAGAAGAAGATTGATATAGGTCTTGCTAAACTTGGTAAGTCTCTTGGACTTGACAAACCTTTCTTCGCCGCTCAAACTTTTGACGACAAGACTGGAACATGGAAGATATGTCCGTGTTGTGGTGGAGATTCTCTTCTTAAAGGATTTGGGGGTATTTAAAATGAGAGATTTATTTAGTAAAGAGTTTCAAAAAGAAATGGATGATTTTTTTGATTACATAGATTATGAGGTTTTAGGTAAAACAAAACCTAAAGAAGAACCATATGACCATTCAATCGATACGATTGACCCTGATGAACCTGATATTCCAGGACCTCCCTATGATTCTTATGGTTACAATGATGAAGATGAAGATGATTTTTTAGATAAGTATTGTGAGGAACATCCAGATTTCAATGACGCAATGAATGGATTGTATAAATAAAAAAAATTAAAAAAAGTGAAAAAAAACCTTGACTTTTACAAATATTCTTCGTAAGATCAAGTAACAAATAGAGAGAGTAAATAAATGTTATCAATAAAAAACGAAATTAGGAAATTAGATAGTCTTTCAGATTTGAATGAGTTATCAGCATTCATTAGTGATTGTAAGACTATGTTGGGTAAATCATCATTAAGTGTTGGTTCTAATGTCTTTGTGGTTCAGAAAACCAAAAGGACTCCAGGAGTTATCACTAAAATGAATATTAAGAAAGCCATAGTTGATATGAATGGTATGTTATATAATGTTCCATTTTCAATGTTGGAATTAGCGTAAAAAAAGTCAAAAAAAGCCTTGACTTTTACAAAATTTATTCGTAAGATCAATAGTAATGAGAGAGAAAAAAATGACTAATCTATGAATGTTACCCTGTTTGAAGTCCACCAACTTGGAGTGGTAAAAACGGACTAAGGAGTAGAATCTACCAAGACACTTGGGAAAAATCCCCCCCAAGTGGAGAAGATAGGGGTAGTGAGTTAAAGTTCTCATTGACAAAAACTTTAAAATTCGTGGTTTCGTCCTTTCTACGATAATTTGAAAGGGTGGTGGGTTTGTCGGTAGACTACCAATTTGGAAACCGACAAAGTTTTTGGGGAATAGATAGTTAGACTATACCGCTGGACTCGTTTGAGGACTCTGGATTCCCCATTTTTTTAAAAAAAGCACAAAAAACCTATCGTTTGGGATTTTTTGTGTATATATATAAATGTCCATTAGGACAAAAAGTTTTTTGACAAATTGAAAATGGAAAGTACAGAGAGTAATTTACTCTGTATGGGATTGACCGAACAATGAGTAACCTTTAGAAGCTCATAAGGTAATCCGCTCTTAGACTCGTGGTGGGTTGATATTCGGCTAAATGTTGAAAATATCGTATGACAATACTAAGAGAATGTACTTCAAGAAAATATAAAGAACACGATTCTTTAGACCTTGTTGTGGGTAAGGGTAAAACCGAAATCCCACTTTATGACCGAAGAAACTAAACTCAGAGAGTTAAGGTAATGGCACAGAGGTTGTACTCACTTTGACGATGACTAACCATCATTGAGGAGAACTTTCGTAACTGAAAGGTGTTAGGTACAAGGGAGAAAAAATCTGAGCTTGAAGTTGTTGGTAATCGTTAATCCAACATCCCCAAATTTTCATTTTATTTAGGTGGTGAGGTCTTTTTACATATACCCGATAATTAAATTTATCTAAAACTTACCACCTTTTTTTTATTAAAAATTGAGAACTAAAAAATGAGTCTTTATTGGAACAAATATTATGGTTATGATGAGAAGTATCCTGATGATGATAATTACAGAGTATTATCAGGAGTATTTTTCAACCGAGATTTCACTTTAATTATCGTATGGAGTAAATTACGCTTCCACTTATCAGTAACAGAAAATTTACAAACTCAATGGGATGAACTTGAAGGCCCACCAAAGAGAAAATTTTATAATTTTAAAATATTTTAGCAAAAAATTCGTGTTGTTTTTGAAATGACACGATACTTATTATTGTCAAAGGTTATACCAATGACAATTAACGAATAATAAATAAAAATAATAATAATAATAAGGAGATAACAAATGGATATTGAAGCAGTACGAAAGCGATTAAATCAGTTACAAACTTCGAGCACCCGCACCACAAACTTGTGGAAACCACAGCCGGGAAAAACTCAAATCCGAATTTTACCATACAAACTAAACCCAGATACGCCGTTTATCGAGCTATTCTTTCATTATGATTTAGGTGGAAAGTCTTATCTTTCACCAATCTCATTTGGTCGTCCAGACCCGATTGAAGAATTTGCCGAAAAACTAAAGTCATCTGGCAATCGTGAAGATTGGAGACTTGGTAAGAAATTGGAAGCTAAACTCAGAACATTCGCACCCGTTGTAGTTCGTGGTGAAGAAAATCAAGGTTCTAAGTTTTGGGGTTTTGGAAAAACAGTATATCAAGAACTATTATCAATCATAGCCGACCCTGATTATGGTGATATTAGTGATCCAGTAAATGGACGAGATGTAGTGGTTGAGTTCAAAACAGCTGAAGAAACTGGAGCATCGTTTCCAAAAACTTCTATTCGCGTTAAACCGAATCAAACACCAATCACAGAAGATAAAGCAGTTCTAACTACTTTACTTGACGAACAAAAAGATATACGAGAAGTATATAACGAGTTAAGTTATGACGAACTTGCAGAAGCTCTACAAGATTGGTTAAACCCAAGTGAAGATGGAGATACAACAGAATCCAAAGAAGATTCAGTTCCAGCATCAACAATAGCAAGTGCTGTAAAAAGTACTACTGATGTAAATGATGCCTTTGATGACCTGTTTAATAAGTAAAAGATAGGAGCAAAATATGTCTGTAAAAGACGAACTTGCACAAGTTCTTGCCGATAATCTTAATAAGCAGTTCAAGGATACAAAGGTAGCCTATTTCTTAGATGGTTCTAACGCCACACCTACTGATGTAAAGGAATTTATATCTACTGGTTCATCTGTATTAGACTTAGCAATTTCCAACCGACCTAATGGTGGAGTTGCAGTTGGTCGTATTACTGAAATTAATGGTTTAGAATCAAGTGGTAAATCTCTAATAGGAACTCACATTCTTTCAGAAACTCAGAAAAAAGGTGGACTCGCAGTCTACATAGATACTGAAACTTCAGTTAGTCGTGAGTGGTTAGAAACTATTGGTGTTAATGTTCAAGACTTGTTATATCTTCATGTCGAAACCGTAGAAGATATATTTCAATGTATTGAAAACATAGTTACCAAGATTAGAGAATCAGATAGAGATAGGTTAGTTACAATTCTTGTAGATTCACTTGCAGGAGCATCTACCAAAGTAGAAATGGAAGCCGATTTCGAGAAAGATGGATGGGCAACGAGTAAAGCAATTATCGTTTCTAAAGCGATGAGAAAGATTACTCAAATGGTTGGTCGTGAGAGAATAGCTCTCATATTTACCAATCAACTCAGACAGAAACTCGGAGTAATGTTTGGTGATCCGTGGACTACTTCTGGTGGAAAAGCATTACCATTTCACTCATCAACTCGTATTCGATTAAAGAATATGGGACAGATTAAAGATACAGGAAAAAATGTTCTTGGTATGAAGTGTAGGGCACAGATTATTAAAAATCGTTTGGGTCCACCACTTCGTCATGCTGACTTTAACTTATATTTCGATAGTGGTATTGATGATAAGGGGAGTTGGTTACAGGTATTAAAAGACCACAAGCTTGTTAAAGCAGCAGGTGCTTGGTATACCTTGAATTATAAGAAGGAAGATATCAAATTTCAATCTAAGGACTTTGAAAAGAAATTAGAAGAAGTTGATGGACTTCAAGATCACTTGTATGACCAAATCTGTGAAGCATCTATATTGAAATACCAATCAGCTGATTTAGGTATTGATGATGTAGTGTATACAGACGAAGTAGTCGGTGATGAGTAATGATAAGTACCTTTCTATTCTCGATGAGATAAAGAAACACGGCGGCGATGTAGATTCAACAAATCCCAATGAAAAAGTACTGATAATAGATGGCTTAAATACTTTTATCAGAGTGTTTAGTGTTATACCAACTACTAATGATGATGGAATTCACATTGGTGGAATAGTTGGTTTTCTGAAATCAGTCGGTTACGCTATAAAAATGTTGGCTCCCACACGAACCCTCATAGTATTTGATGGGAAAGGTGGGAGTAATCGTCGCCGTAAAATTTATCCAGAATACAAGGCAAAACGAAGAACAACCAAAATCAGACTCAATCGTGTAAACGATTTTGAGAACCTTGATGATGAGCGTCATTCTATGATGATGCAACTATCTCGTTGCGTTGAATACTTAGAATGTCTGCCAGTATCTATCCTTTCCATAGATAGTGTCGAGGCGGATGATGTTATTGCCTATGCTGCAAAACAACTCTTACCGAAAAGTAAGGTTACAATCATGAGTACCGATAAGGATTTTTTGCAGTTAGTAAGTGATAGAATATCTGTATGGTCGCCTACCA
>VTLG01016201.1_pt1 | contig 53687 bp, 61 predicted proteins | sample 4694571 | NCBI WGS metagenome assembly VTLG01 (sample SAMN12604809, study PRJNA352737) | marine metagenome | biome: ENVO:00000447; feature: ENVO:00000209|ENVO:00000569|ENVO:01000036; material: ENVO:00002151; isolation source: viral sequences binned using virsorter ... | reverse complement strand
AAATGGAAGGTATAATAGAAGGTTGTTATACTGGACATGATGGTCAAGGTTATAGATATGGTGCTGATGATCCTGTTATTAAGTTTTATTGTAACTCTAGATGTACATTACATAGAGGTGCTAAAGCTGAAAATATGATGGATTCTAGTAGTATGGAGAATGAACTTATTAACTTCTATGCACAAGATCTTAAGCCTATTAACTTAGGTGAGCCATATGGACAGAACTTCCCTGTATATCCAGGTGAAACTGTCATAATCCAGGCTCCACCAGCTAGTATGAAGACTATGTTACTACAAAACTGGGCTAATTACTTCAAGAAACAAACATATTTTGTTGAAATGGAGATGTCACCAAGACAAATATGGTCTAGATTTGTACAAATTGAGATGGGATGGGACGAAAAACAGTTATCTGAACACTATAAGCAAATGAAAAATGGTATGGATAAACGTTTTGAATGGTTAACTGTTGATTATTCAGCGCCATATGCGCAAGAATTAGAACAAAGAATAACTAGCCTACCCATTAAGCCAGAAATAGTAATTGTTGACCATTTGGGGCTATTTAAAAGCAAACAAAAGGATAACAATATGAAAGTTGAAGAAGCATCTCAGGCTATTATGGAACTTGCAGTAAGACAAAATGTGATCGTCTTTGCTGTAAGCGAGGTAAGTAAGTCAGCTTTCAAAGAAGGTATGGATATATCTTCATCTAGAGGTTCATTTAGAATAGCTTATAATGCTAATAAAGTGATATCAATTAACCCATTTAAGAATAAAGAAACAGGTTTAGTGGAGTTATTAGACATTAAATGTGATAAAAATAGGGAAAAAGAACACTTACAAGTAAGATTAGCTGTTAATAACGTTAGAATAGAGAAATCAGAATAGGAGAACTATGTACTATAATACTAATGATGAAACAGGGGGAACTCTGCATAGCAGTAGAGATACTGCGACAAAACAAGAGGATTTGATTCTAGCTATATTTGAAACATATCCTAATGAAGGTCTTACACCATTTGATATTGAAGATTTTGCACATGATCAAGAGGTTAGCTGGCCTATAACAAGTATTAGAAGAGCTATTACAGACTTAACTAATGCTGGTAAACTAACTAAAACTAATACTATGAAACTAGGTAGATACGGTAAAAACGTACATACTTGGAAATTATCGTAAATAATTAGGGTGTAGTGTATGTCGAGGTCAAGATGTAGTAATAAGCAAATTAACATATTGACAGGCAATACTAGGTTACATTACACCCTATAAATTAAGGAGGCTATAATGGCTAAGAAAAAAGAAACAAAGGAATCTATTGATATGGTATTAGACTTAATAGATACTGTAAATGAAAGTGTAAAAAACATTCATGATAGAATAGATAATATGCAAAAAGCAATTGACAAACTCTCTGAAGCTAATGAGTTAGGATCAGAATTGCACAAAGGTCAAACTGAAATTAATGATGAATTTGTGAAGATGGTTAATAGAATGGCTGAAAGAATGGGTATGAAATAATGGCTAAAAATAAGAAACCCACTATGATGGAAGTTAAAAATGTTTTAGGAAACCTTATTCAAGAAGTTGAATCTTTAGGAAAACACGTATCTATGGTAGATAATATTCTTATGGGATATTTAAACTATAAACAAGAAGCTGATGAATTTAAGAAATGGCTATCTGAAAACACTGTTAATCCAAATAAAGAGGAAGAAGGAGAAAAAGAATGACTTGGTTTTGTCAAACAGAAGAAGCAAAAGAACAAATGAGAATCTGTGAAGAGAACAATTGTCCTGATTGCGAAAAATGTATTTGGATTTCTGAATCCTATAATGCTATGGTTGATTACGGCACACCAGTAGTTGAGAAAGCTATTGAACATCCATTATTAGAAAAAATAAAGGAAAAGTTTAACGGTGTCGAAATTAGTTGAATGTAATAAATGTAACAATAAGTGCTACCCTATATACAGGCTAAAGCCAATTATTTCCCTTTTAAGTGAGTTTGTATGTAGGGAGTGCGCTTTAATAATAACGGAGAAGTATTATGATAGAAGACTTGATGAAATTGAAAAAACAGATTGATACTATGATAGAAACATATAAAGATCTACATCCAGATGATGAAAACTACTTTTTAGGTAGAGGTGTTTGGAATAGTCCAGAAGTTGAAAAAGAAAGAGCGTTAAAAAAATTAAGGGAGGGAGAATATGAAAGCGCGTTCCGCAAAAAACAAAGGGAGAAAACTGCAAAACCTAGTGAGGGATCGCCTTCGCTCTGTGTTTACGGAGACTCTTGAGACGAATGATATTGAATCCCAAGTTATGGGAATGAGTGGTGAGGATATAGTATTATCACCAGCAGCTAAAAGAGTTATACGTTATAGCTTTGAATGCAAAAATAAAGAAAGACTTGATCTATGGAAGTCATTAGAACAAGCTGAAAATAATTCACAGGATAGAGTCCCTGTCCTCGTGTTTAAGAGAAACAGAACAAAAGTCTATGTAGCTTTTGAGTTTGACCACTTTATAGAGATGATAGACGAAAAACAAAAGGAGATTTGATGGAAGTAGTAGTTAGAAGAAAAAAGCCTTATGATAATAAAAAGCAATTAGATTATTTAAGTAAACAAATTGAGTTTTTGCAAAATCAGGTTAGGTCTTTAATCAAATCAAACTATAGAAGATAAGTTATAGGGGGGAAACCCCCTTAACTTAAAAATTAGAAAGTGCTTTTATAGCTCTTCTTCTATCAAATTTATCCATATCTTTTCTAATTCTAGACCTTCTTTTACCTTTTTTAACTTTAGGGTCTCTAAAGCCTAATGTTTCATAGAATAAATTACTAGCTTTTCTTTGCTCCTTACTAGGGAATAATCCTAGCTCTAATCTAGCCCAATCAATAAGACCACCACCTTCTGTAAACATTTGACCACCATAAGCCATATTTCTTGCTATCATAGAGTTTATACCATACCATTTTTCGTATATCTTTTGATTTTTGTCTGTTTTTACAGCTTCATCAACACCTTTTCCGAAAATCTGCATTTTTATAGGGTTTTCATGTGCTCCCATAAATTCAGTGATTTCTCCTAAGTCAAAAGCAGTAAAAATCTTATCAGCCATTGATTTACCTATTTGATAATTTGGCCCTGCAAAGTAACCTAAGCCTTGATCAAAAGTTACATCCATAAATTTTTCTTTAATTTCATCAGAAGGACCATCTTCACTAAATAATTGTTGCCTATTCATCTCAAGCCATGTAGTAGCAATTTCAGCGTCTCTTAAAACGTCATTTGAAAATAATTTAGAAAGATTAGTTCTTGTTACTACAGACATTCCAGAAATAAGCATTTGAACCATACCAAATCTCATCATTCTAATTACTTCTTCACTTCTAAAGTCCCTAGCTAACATACTTATACCAGCATCTCTAGCCCATTTGTACATTAAACTAGCCATACTAAACTTATAATGAGAAAACTGGCCTAAACCTGCTTTAACAAACTTTGTTATACCTTTATCAGTATCTTTTGGGTTTATAGCTCTAGCTTTATTCCATTTAGCATATTCAAAATGAAGATCCATAGTAGCGTTATATGCTGTTTGAGCAGCTGTGGCTTCTATATATTCATTAATTTTTTCTCTAGTTTTAACTCCATGAATTTCTCGTAAATCTTCTATAGTAACTTCATAGTCTTTGCCTTTTCGAGCTTTTATCTCTTGAACTTTATCCCAACCTATAACCTTTCTAGATAGATAACTATCAGGTGTAGATTGTAAATTTTGAAATGCTAAAGAAAATGCTATTTTAAAAGTACTAGCTCTATTCCAGTCTTCTACAACTCTATGAGCAAAACCTGTTTTTTTGGCTACACTACTTGCTTTATCAGCAACAAAACCAGCTGCGCTTCTTCCACCTAATATAGTTAATTCGCCTTTTGAGTTAACATAAAGTGTACCATCTCCTGTATAAGCGTCTTGTAAAGCTCCTCTAGATTGTTGACTTAATTGATCATCAGTAAAGCTTTTAGTTTTCTTTCGTGAAAACATATTTGTAAAACCATCTAGTATACCACCTTTTACAACATTTCCATCACTCCATTGAAGACCGTAATGCTGTAACCATTTTTTAAGAAGCGTTGTATTTTCTGTGGCTCCAGATCTAGTGGAATACCATGATCTAGCTTGCCTTACTGCATTCATTCCAAATTGAGTTAATTCATAAAATCTTTGACCACCATTTCTAACTGCAGATCTAAGGTTTCCACCCATTAATCTAAAATAGGTATAAGAAGTCATAGCTCTCATAATATCTTGTGAAAACCTATCTTTTGTAGGGTCTCTAAGCGTTATTTCGCTATAAACTTCATCTAATATTTTCATCATATCAGTAGCTGAATCTTCTAACCTTTTGTTTCCTGAAGCTTTAGCTGGTTTTAAATGAAAGTCATACAAATCATTAGCAGCTTTATTAAAAGATGATTTTAAGTGGGTTTTGTAATTGAATATACCTACATCATTAACATACTTTTTTAAGAAAAAATAAGGATCTTTTGAGTAAATCCTATTTAAAGTAACGTCCTTACCCTTTATTTCACTTATAATATTATCCCAGCTCTCAATTTCTAATTTTAATTTTTTATCAATTGTAATATCTTTAGCTTCTATAGACTCTTCTAGTCTTCTTATAGGTTTTAAAAGTTCCATTGTGAATTGGGTCATGTAATGTGGTGAAAAAGCCATTTTTGCATCTTTACCTACAGTTCCTGTCATTAGAAACTCTTGAGGTTCAAATCCAAGCTTAAATAAAGTCTTTTCTTTTGTCCAAAATTTTTGATCAATAGTTTTTCCCTGTTTATCTATAACAGCTTGAAACTCTATTTGCTTTATATAACCTTTTATCCTATCAACATATTCTTGAGCCCAAGCTATATTTTTATCTTTAGCCATTGCAGCCACTTTCTCCAAACCCCTAACAAGAGTAACTGCACTTTCTTCTCTTATAACCTGATTCAACCTAGCCATATTTTTCATTTTACTTTTTTGAGTTGGGTTTAAAGGTTTTTTAACCCCATTTACTTCAACATGCATAGACTCTGGATCAACACCTTGAAATAACTGGTTTATTAATTCAAATGCTCTTCCACCATTGTTTTCAAATAACTTTACAATCTGACCATCAACTTGCTTCATTTCACTTTTTAATCTAGAAAGTTTATTAGGATCACTAGTAACAGCCATTTGTTGAAATAAAGACTGCCATTCTCCTTGTAGATTAGCTAAATCTTTACCTCTTGACACTAAACCTAATTTAGTAGCTCCTTTTCTAAATATATTTGGCTCTAAAGAACCAGCAACATCTTGAAAGTCTACAAGAAGATCATTTATAGCTTTATTCATTTTAACATTATACCTTCTAAAGAATGAAGATTGATTTGTTAAATCTTTTTCAAATGTAGCTAATTTAGGAATATCTCTTAAAGTTTCTTTTGGTAAATACCATCTTTTAGCAAAATCTGTCCTAGGTCTACCAATTCTTTTATTCCAAGCATTTACACCAATTTTAAATTTTCTAATATCTTTTATAGTTACAGGAAAAGTAGCGGGATCAAAATCTGGTTGCTTTGTATATTTTTGCCATAATGAAAGAAAAGTGCCTTGATCGTTAAAGCCTAATTTTTTAAGGTTGCCAAAATCTATACCACTTTTAGGGACATAACTTCCATCTCGAAAGGCTTTTGAAACAATCTCCATTTCATCAGCGATTTTAGTTTTTTCTTTCTTTGAAAGTTCTTTCATTTGGAAGATTCTTTTTCCAGACATCTTTCTTTCAAAGGCTCTTATACTACACAATAAATTACTCATATGTCCCCTTAATCTCTATAACAATTAATTAAACTTTTAACCCAATCATGAACAGATCTTTTTGATCCACCATGTTCACCTAACTGCTTTCTATTTATTCTATCAGCTTCTGTAAATCTTAATTTAGTAGCTCCATGTCTTTTTAAACTTCCATCAGCTTTTGTTACATATTCAGTTCTACCAAACTGCTCAGAAGGACTTATTCCAGCCTTCTCTAAAACTTTAGACGCTCTATAATGTTTTACTGGGTCTACTTGTTTACCTTGAGCAAAATCAATCAATAACTTAGCTGCATTCCTTGTGCTAGCTTCTTTAGCTTGAATTGCCTCAAAAAGCTTAGGACCTACCATAAAGTCCCTTAAAACAGGACTGTTTGTAATATCTACTGATGTTTGTCCTAAATTAGCTGAATACATTCTATCTTTGGCCATTTTAAAATCTAAGTTAGGATTTTTTGTTTGAGCATAACCTATCATTTTATTCATCTCAATATCACGAAGCATTGTTTCAGCAAATCCTTTGTCACCAACTCTATCACCATTTAATATCTTAGTCAATAAAGACATTGTGCCTTCAGAGTGTTTGTTTTCAAAGTAATAATAGCCTTTAGTTCCTCTATCAAGACCAACAGATTTGTAAGCTATCATTTTTTGACTAATACCAGGCGTTAGTAAAGCATATATTAGAGCCATTCTGTAATTCTCATTAGTAGCTGTATTACTATTTTCAAATAAGTGTTTGTTTAAGATCCTTTCTCTTTCTAAATAAACCCTATCTTTTTCTCTTTTGGTTTGCATAGGTAATTTTTCAAGGTCCATCATTTCAGCATTAATTCGTTTAATATCGCTTGATATATTTTCTTTCAGCATTTTATGCTGTAATTCAATATGATTACCTTTAGAATCAATAGTAATAGGTGGATTAGCAAAAGCATTGTGTAATATTCTCATACCTAATTGCTCTTGCGCATCTGTGACTTTAAAATACTTTCCGTTATTAATAAGTTTATCACTTTGTCTTAATGATTTATAATTTGTCTTTCCAGCTAAAATAACTTCTCTGATATTTCCAGTATAATCTACTACAACTTGATGTGCTTTTGTATTGTTTCTCCAAGCACCAGATTCAAAATTTCGTTTTATTGGAGTTGTAACCATCTCATTACCTTGAGGAGCGTATTTGTAAGATAAAGCTTGCTCTATTGACTCTAAAACTTCTTGAGCTCTTGATAGTTTTTGCTGTATTTCAATCGCTTTAAGATTCTCTTTAGGGTCTCCTCTAAAAAAGTTATTTTGTTCTTGAAGCTGTATCTCTAATGACCTAACTTTATGTTTCAAATCAATAGCTTTTAATGCATCAAACTCATTTCTAACATATTCACTTAAAGCTCTATCAATAACTTCTGCCCTAGCTACTTTACCTTGTTGGTTTGGTTTAGCTGGATTAAATCCTTTTTCTATAAACTGCTCTATTGCAAGATATTCAGGTTGACTTCTACCAATGTTCCCAGTTTTTCTAAATTGATTAGTACTTTCATATGTTTGGTACAATCCTTTCATAGCTACATCATACGGAGCTGATGTTTCGGCAAAATATCTAGACATATATTGAAAACTAGATTTCATTTCAACGTTTGCATCAACCATATATTTTGAACCATACGCTCCATTTACAGATATATTAGCCATTTGATTGTAAGCATCATAATAAGCTTTTAAAGTAGCTTTACTAGTAATTCCTGATGGATCTTCCATCATTCCCTGATTAAACTTTAAATACCTGTTTAAAGGGTCAATAACTGTATTTCTAATAGTGCTAGCTACATGAGCGTAATAAGGGTTATTTAAGCCATCTCTAATAGCTTCTACAGGTTGGACAGTAGTTTTAAAAGGATTATATTTATCAACAGCATGCAGTTCAAATATACCAGTTTGCCCAAACCATATTTTATTTTGAAAAGCTCGTATATTCGCAAACTCACTTGATTCTCTACTTGGCGGATTTTTATACATATCAATAAATAACTTTGCAGCATCACCTATATTTTTAACTGTTGAAATATATTTTCCTTTATCATTTAATTTAACTTGCATCTTTTGATTATTCCAAGTAAACTCTGCAACTATACCGTTGCCCCTATATATATTTGCTAAATAAGTAGCTGTTTGGTGCATTTTTATAAATTGACCTCTAGCCATATTCGCTTCAGCTTCTATTACATCAGCAGTTGCATCTTTACCTAATAGTTCTTTTAATTTGTTTGTCATAAACTGCTCTTTACCATACGGATTAAATATATCATTAATTTTATCCATGCTAGTAGTAGTAACTATACCTGCCACTTTATTTGTTTGACTCCAATATCTTGCGGGAGCAGCAGTGTAGTTGAATGATTTATCAAAGTCAAAGTCTGCATCTTGAGGTGTAATAGCATCTAAATAATTCATTCTACTCATATTTCCAGATTTTTTATCTGTATGCCAATCACCAGTAACTCTATCTTTTGCTATTTTGCTTATAACAACATCACCCATCATATTTCTTGGTTGTCTAACATTTAAAGTTCCTAATGAAAGTTCAATTCCTGTATCCTTTGTTTTGATAAAAGAAATAGTTTCAGCAACTTCAGACACAGTATACTTATTACTTAAAATTTTATCTCCAGCTCCATCTTCCAGCTTAAAAACAGCATTATCTCTTTCTACAGCTGCATCATAAACCTTTTTATTAACTTTTAAGCTAGCATTTTTTAAACCTTTTCCAGGAGGGTTTAATATAGACAATTCAGGCGCCACTCCATCTGCATAAGCGTCAATATCAAGCAATCTACCTTTACTATCTATCATCCTACCTTCTACTTGAACAAACTTTTCACCATCACGTAATTCAATTACAAACATATCAGCTTCTCTTCTTCTGCCGTCTTCAGCAATATATCTTCTTCTTTGAATAACTACATTCTGAACTTCACTTGAAGAACCATTTGAAACATCACCATATCTTTTAAATTTCTTTTGAGCAGCATAATAAGATGGAGTAAATTCACCAAATAACCTAACTACATCTCTATCACCTATTTTAGATCTTGTTGTAGGCTTTAAATTACCAAAATCAGCAGTCATTACATCTAAAGAACCATCAGATACTATTCCTCCTGAAATTGCTCCGTTATTCATATTGTAAGTTATTAAATCTCTTTCTAATTTTCTTAATAAATGAGGCTCTAAAACTATCCCTCCTCTTAATAAAACATTACTCATAACACTATTAATTTGAGATGGATCTCCAGTTTTTGAATTACTTCCTAATACTGCTTGAGCTATAGCTGTTCTTTCAAGAATATCTCCGTGTATTTTATTATACATAGTTTTATAATTATCAAGCTTTCTTTCAGTTCCAATCCATTCTTTAATACCTATATCATGTCTCATATGAACTCCAGCATTTTGACCAATCATAGGATCGTGTTCCCTAGCTACCGATCTTATGCTAAAGCTTTCAAAGGGCACATCAACAAAGTGTTCGCCAGCAAGTTTACCACCTTGTTGCATATCCTTACCATCAATAGTTTTTACTTTTGTGTCTCTTTCAATATGATTTATCCAAGTTTTATTTTTAGCAAAATCACCTGGAGATGACAGGCCTTCTGGCTCTAAATACATTTCATTTTGAGCTTCGTTTGCTCTTTTCTTTAGAGTATTTATTTTATTTGAACTTTTAAAAACTAAAGCGTCTACATTCCATTTTTTAAGTATTTTTTCAACCTGAGGATCATACTTCATAGCTGTTTTTACATAATATTGTTGTACTCTACCATAATTATTTTGTCCAGTTTCTACATGAGCCCATGATATAGTAGGTTTTATAGCACCTGATTTAAATCCTACAACGTTATTATTAGCGTCTACTCTTACCATATCAGGATTTAATCCATAAAACATCATGTTAGCTAATTGAGCTTCAAATGTATTATACATTTCTCCATCTACTATAGATTTTCCTACATTTTCAGCAGCTTTAATATTAAGCTCATATTCCATTTTATACATATCATATTCAGCTTTTCCAATTTCTTTTCTATTTAACCTATCTTTTTGAACGTCTAATTCTCTTTTAAAATCATATTTAGCTCTATCCATAGAAGAGAATATATTATCCACCTTCTTATTGTTAACAATTATATCACCTTCATCATTAACAGAAGCAATTTTCATACCTTTTTTCTTTGTGGGATCAAACCAATCAGATAGTTTACCAGTAACATTACCATTAGCATCTACTATGTCCCTGTTCCAAGCTTGTCTATGTAATGATGATTCAGATTTACTATACATAAGACCAGATTTTATTCTATTTTCTACAGTAGGTATAAAGCCGTTTTTAGGTTCGTTCATCTTATCATACTTGCCTGCTTTTTTAATAATATCAGCTTCTAAATTAACACCCTCTCCACTAACTATACTCTTTAAATACCCTGGAAAGTTTAATAACCCTCTCACAAGTTTAACTGCTTGAATTTGCTCATTAACACTCATTACATCTTTATTTTGCAATTTATTTAATAAATTAAGTGCAGCCTTATGTTCTGGTGTATTTTTTGTTAATTCACCATCATAAACAGCGTTAAGTATTTTATATAATTCGCCACCTTTATCATTAACAGCAGAATTACCTTTTCTAAAGTTTAAAGCTATTGATTCAGACAAACCTCCAGCCTTATCTACTCTTAAAAGAAGACTGCTGCTTTCATTTAATTTTACTGCAACAAATTTTCTATCTTGTATAGGGCCTTGATTAGTGTTTTGTTTTTTTAATATACTATTATTATTCTGTCTATAAGCTTCAGATTGACCTTTTTCATGAATCATTTCAAAAGTACCTTTACCTAAAGCTTGATTTATATTATCAATCTGTTTTCCAGTAACATCTCTAATTACCTTACCATCTGTACCTACACCAGTTTTTTCTAATAAAAAGATTCTTTCTTGTGTTGGATCTAAATATTCTAAAATACCCGTAAATCCCCTATCTTTTGCATAACCTACAGTTTTATCCGTTTGAACTAAAGTATTAGTTTTTAGGTCTAATTTTACGCCTTTTACAACTGTTTTAGAAAAGTGAGCTTGAGCTATAGAATGAGCATCTTCAAATATAATATTTCTTGAAGGTCTCTGATTTGCTGGCATTTCTTGAACAGCTTTTTCCATAGCTAATACTAGAGGTTTTCTAACAAAAGTATCAAAGTTTTTTAGGCCTTGTGTAGTTTTTACATCAAGATCAACACTACCTAACTGAGGTAAGGTTTTTAAAGTTTTTTCAAGAGTTTCAAATTGTCTAACCCAATTTCTATTTTGAGCTTTCCAAGTTTGCATTTCTGCAGAATCATCTAAATACATATCTTTTAAAACTTCTTGAACCCAAGATTGAATGTCTTTTGTTTGAACTTTATTGGTCTTTTCTAATTCAAACAGTTTCTCTAAACCTTGATTTGTAAATTTATACTTAGCCTTAAACTGATTTGTGCTAATTTTTACTGCAGCATCTTGAACATCTTTTGGAGTAACATCTCTTCCAAATCTTTGAATTTCCGATGCAATTTCATGTTTTAATGAATTTTCTGTAAAAGCTCTAGCTTGTCTACCATTTTCAGCTCTTTTTTGGATTTCAAACAATGTATCAGAATATAGTTTTAAACTTTTATCACCTATGTCTTGCATCTCAACAGACCTCATAGCCTCTCTTATATTCTCAGACTCTCTCTCTAAAGACCTTAACATATAAGGATCTCTCTCTTCAACAGCTTCTTTTACAAGATTTTTAAGGTCTCTAATTCTGTCTCTTGTATTTAAAAGCTCAGTCATCATTTTATCATTTTTAACAAGTATCTTTTTATCTTTATCAAACACTCCAGACTCTAAAGAACTTATTAAAGTTTCCATTCTTTCTTGTTCTCTACCTAAACTTTTATGAACTTGCCATTGAGAATCACCTAAAAAAGCATCCATCCTAATTTTACCTACAGTATTTGCTCTTCTTAATGCTGAAACAAAATCTCCATCAGCAGATTCTACCATACCATCTGACGCTTTTTTAAATTCTAAAGGAAAATTTGATTTTTCTACTTTTTGCACAAAAGTGTCATAAAATTCTATAAGTTCTTTAGCGTATTCTTTATTTATAACCTTATTGTTTCTCATTTGGTTAATAGACTCTTTAATCACACTATATTCTGGAAGCTCTATTCTACCCATCTCACCTTTATTAAAAGTAGGATCTAATATTAACTCAGCAGCAGCTGCTTTATAGTCTAATTTTAAGTTTATATTATTTAAGCCTAATTTGTCTATAGCTCTTTGAACTGCGTAAGTTTTAAATGCAGTTACATTTTTAGAATCAATAAATAAATCTCCAGTAAGAGCAGTTGATGAATCAAAAATAGTCTTTGCTTGTTCAAGAGTTAATGTTGGTGCTTTTGTTTTTTTTGAAAGACCTTCTGGGTTAACCATTCTAGAAACATCATGCAAATCATTAATATATTGTTGATATTTTCCAAAATGCTCACTACCTTCTTTAGTTTTATCAATTTGAGGAGCTTTTTCATACAGAACAAACCTTTGTAACCTTTCCATAAAAGCTTCCGCTTGATGTGGTTCATATGTATGATCTTTACCACCAGTTAAAAGTTCATATCCATCCACTCTTTGCTTTAATCTAACAGCTCTATCAAAAGAATACTGCCAGGTTTTATTGCTTATAATATCATAAACTTCACCTTGTTCTCTTAGTGGATTTGAAGCCCAATCCTTACCATACACTAATTCCATAAATTGACTTGATTGGCTATAGAATGCATCATAAAGTTTTGTAGCTTGTTCACTGGTAATTTTTTCCTTGCCACCTTTACCTAAAGTCAACCAATTATTTGTAACGCCATTATCCATAACATCAATAATAGCTTTTCTAACATCATTTCCATGTTTAGCAAACTGGTCTATATCTAATTTAAATTCTATACCTTGCATTTTTCCAGAAACTTGATCTCTTTCGTAATTAAGTCCTAATATTTCATAAACTTCTGCTAAAAAATCTTGTTGCATTTTTTGTGGTCTTTCAGCAGCTTTTGCCCATTGTTTATCTTTCCAAATATTTAATGTTTCTGTATCACCTAATACTAATCTTTTACCACCAAACTCCATACTTGCAACTCTATTAACAAAATCAAAAGCAGTCTCTGGAGTAAACTTTAGATCTAGAGAATGTGTTCCAGAGTATTCTTTGTATAAACCCATAACTTCTTTAGCTATAAATAATTGATTAGTAAATTCACGAACTGCCGATTCTTTTATATCGCCTGATTTTACTTTTTCAGCAACTGCTTTATTATAAGCAATTCCCATTTCAGTACCATCAATTGCTTTATGTATTTCAGCAGCTTCTAAAGCATTTTTAATTTCTCTAAATTCAAAAGTTTGATCAAATTCTTCATGTATTAATCTTTGATCAGGAGTCTGATTAAGCTTTTTAAACTCCCAAGCAGCTACAATATTGTTTATTTTTTGAGCATCTTTAGCACTTATAGTTTTAACTGCGGCCATACTTTTTTCAAACTGTCTAGCTTTAAAATTAACTAAGCCAGCCATATATTGGCCAGTGTTGTATTGCCTTATATTGCCTGTTTCAAAAATCTTATTAAAGGTTTTGCTGTTAGTTGGAGCATGAAAACTGTGAGGTTTTCTAGTAAACCACATAGCTGTCCATATATTAGCTGCAACTTCTGGCCCAGTTTCTCCTAAAGAGTTTTTTAATGTATCCCATGACCATCCATATTCATTTCCTTGTTGTATAACGCTAGGAATATTCATAGCCGTAACACCAGCAGCCATTCTAGGTAAAGAATGAAATACGTCTACACCAAACTCTTTTGCCCAACCTAAGTAGGCGTCTCTTGTAAAAGATGTTCTAACTTCCTTTAAGAAATTTTGCATATCTGTTTTAGATGCTGAACTTTTCATCCACCATTCACTAGGTCTATCATCCCATTTCTTAAAAGCTTTAGATAACTTTTTATCAGATATTGTATTTAAAGCGCTTAAATGCTGCTGCAAACCTTCTCTACTATAACTACTAGGTCTTTTCCAATATTTTTGTGTATGACCCCATAAAATCGTTCTCAATTGTTTAGAATGACTTAATGCCGTACCACCTCTTACAAACTTTGCTGGTCCAATAAAAGCAAAATGATAAGCATCTGTCATAGCATGATGGAACATACTGCCCCTAAGTTCACTTCCTGAAACGGTAAAGTCACCAGTGTATTCATATTCTCCATACTCATTTCTTTCAACACCATAAGTTCTTTGTTGTTGTGCATGTGTTAATCCCTTTAACATACCCATATTAACACCAATTAAAGCATCATATGCTGCTGCGCCTATTAAACTATTAGTTTTATGTCCTATAACTTTATTTACACCAGGAAGGTCAGTTAACCAACTACTTGCTAAATATAGCTGTTTTTGAGCGTCTATAGGATGATTTCTTGTGGCTATGTCAAAAACTTCTTTAGATAATGGATCTAAAACACTATCATCGCTAATCTTTAAAATGTCTCTTAAATTATTTTTTAAATTACTTGTAGTTATTGATTCAAAAGCTTCTCTCTGAAACCCTTGTTCGAGATTATAAGTTACTGCATTAGCTGCAAATACATCGTAAGAATCAGATGCTATTTCTTTAGCAAGCTTTTCATCACTTTTAATTCCTACTTTTTCTAAACTTTCTTTTATACCTTTCTTTTGAAAAGCATCATTTAATTCTTTAGCTGATTTTCTAACACCAAACTTTGTTGTTTTACCAAGTATTGATGTTCCGCCTTTAATAATGCCACCACCAATTCTTGTCATTCCTTTAGCAGCAAACCCACCATAAAAAAAGGAAGGAATACTACCGATAGCTTGACCTGTAATATATCCTGCTCTTCCCCATCCAGTTAATTGATCCCAATCACCTTCAACACCACCAACACTTTCTGCTATAGATTTTTCCCAAGTATCTACTTCTTCACCTTCTTCAGCCATTGCTAGACTATATGTATCAGCAACACCTAAAGTTTCAAGAGTAGTAGCTTCAGCTGCTCCCCATAAAGCTTGACCTAAAAAGTCAGTTAGACCAAAACCTGAAGTTTGTACAGCAGGTCTTATTCTCTCTTGACTTGCTGCACGATCAATACTTGGATCGCTTACTCCAAATTGTTGCTCCCATTTACTAAGGGAATTTTCTAAATAAATATCTCGACTCATAAATCTCCTATTTTATCGGTGAACTTTTTCCTTCAAGCATATCTCTAATATCACTCATATCCATCCACTCCATAAGCTCGTCATAACCACTTGTTTCTATAATACCTTTTAACTCTTTAAATCTTGCAGCTTTATCTAAAACGTTTTTACCTTCTTCTTCAATAGCTTCATAGTTATCTTCATAATGCGTTTTATATGCCCTTGAAGCAGCCTCTGCTTCTTTTTTGTATCTAGCTAGATTAGGGCTGTGACCATATCCACCTGTGAGAGGATTGTATTGCCACTGATCCGAATCATAAACATCTTCTCCTCCCCATAACTCTTCAATAGCATCATAGGTGTGCATTATAGGACCTGCAAAAGCAGAGGAAATATCCATCATTAACCCTTCTAAACCACTTGTTCTTTCATCTGTCCAAAATGAAGGTGTAAAAACGTTGCCCATACTAGTACCAAACCAAAACTCATTTGTTGCTTCATCAAAAACATTTAGATGTTTATCATATAATTGCTGCTTAGTTTTCCAATCTGCCTCTAAATCTTTACTTTCTTGCGCAAGTTTTTTATATCCATTTAAAGTTTCTTCCCATGCATTTATTGGAACTTGTTCATAATAACCATCTTTATGTAATATACCTTGTTGCCAAACACCTTCAGAATTAGGTTTAGATTTTAAATTATTTATATCTGTATTTAAAGTTTGAAGCTCATCTAGCATTTTTAATAATTCTTTATCTGTATAATCTGAACTTAAAGTGTAAGCATGAGCAGGGGCTCCAAAAGTACTTGTAACAAGATGGCCCATATAATTTTCAAAATAATCTTCTAAATATACAGCACTTTGTTCATCAACAGCTGCTAAGTCAGTTATTATAGAGTTAACAACTTGAAGATTTGTCATATCCATACCTTTAAAACCAACAAACCTTTTATCACCCTTTTCATTATTTAAAAAGTTCATAGTTTGATTGTAATCCAGATTTGCTGCATTTATAGGTTTAAGAATCATTTCATCTAATAAAGTTTTATGCCTATTATATCTATCCAACTGTTCAGGATTTAAAACTTTATCAACTGCTCCGCCTGATTCTCCAGTATATTTTTCCCTATCAAGTTCAGTAGTTAATAATGAATCTGAAGGCATAGTATCATAGACGCTCATATTATCTCCTTATTGTCCATATTTATCAAATAAATTTTCATCTTCTTCTTCTGGTTCAGTATTACTAGATGAATTAAGTAAATTTCCAGCTCCATCTATTTGAACACCTAATGTAAGGCTGTAATCTTCAACAACATTACCATACCATTCATACATATCAGCTTCAGTTTGTATATTACTTGGAGCACCAAATGTTAATAGTATAGCATCTCTTATTTTAGGTTTTACGCCAGCATCTGCATTTTCATAGTTTTCTATAGACATTTTTAAATAATTATAGTATTCAGTAAAGTTTTGCTCTTGAGTTACTCCAAAATGTCTTTCAGAAACACCTTCAGCTAATTGAAGTATTTTTTCATATGTATCAAAATATTTCTCAGTCAAGATTTTTAATCTTTCTGGATCTTTTTCTGCAAAATATCTTTGACCTTTATCGTAATCTGTCGCCATCAATAGATTCATAGCTATATCTGATTTCCATTCAGCTATCTCGCTATTCCATTTGTCAAACTGTGCTTGACCGTCGTCTAGTTTTAATGTCTCATGAACCCCACCTTCAGCAGTTAAGTAGAAAGCATTATCATATATGCTTTCAATTTTAGAATCATATTCACTTGATTTTATGTATGTATAAAGCCTATTTTTAGCTTTCGCAGCTTTAGATAAAGATATTTCTTCTTCAATTTTATCTATTCTTGACTGATTTAGATAAGTTGCGCCTACTTTATATGCAGAGGCAATTTCTTTATCTTTAATCTCTTGTAAACTAGTCTGAATTGCACCACCTTTTTCAGTGAAGAAATCTGCAACCAACGCATCTCTTACTTCTGATTCTGTAGTTGAAGGATCTCCTGATGTATATATAGGATCAAATGTTGTTAAAGATAATTCAGCTTTCATGTTGTCAACATCTTTAATTTGTGGGATTTCATCTATACTTATTTGTAATATATCTGCCATCACAGCTCTTGGGTCTGTCCCGCCAACTTTAACTGCCTTTCCATCGCTATTTACATATTCTGCATCTTTGTTAGTAGCAATCGCATACGCATCTCCTGCAACTGATGATTGCTCTGTAGTAGCACCTTCACCATATATTAATTGACCTAATCCAGAATTGAAGTTTTTAGTTATTTCATCTGAACTTAATTGTTCATCAAATTTTTCTATATAAGCTGGTAAACCTATGTCTTCTAAATCCCAGCCTTTAGGGTCTGTACCAAAATCTACGCCAGTTCCTCTTCCGCCTGCTATTATTTGGTTAGCTGAGGCAATATCATTATATATAACATCATTTAAGAGGTCCATTTTTAATTTATGACCTTCAGCTTTTTTGTTATAATGCTCAGACAAATCTTCTAAATTATTAGTTGCGGGTAAAATTAAATTGTCAATTACTTTTATAGCATCATTAGTTGCATAAAGGTCCTGAATTTTATCTAAATCCATACCTAATTTTACACCTTCATTTGTAGCTGCAGCCAAATTCTTTTCAGCTTCATTTTCAGCATTTTTTGCAATAACAAATTGCTCGTGCTCTAATTGATATTCTCTTGTTGATTGTGTTATTTTTTCTTGAAAATCCTGAGATTCTCTAAGCTTCCACATATCATAAGCTTTATCTTTTTGATCTCTTTCGTCAGCTTTTTTCTGACGCATCATTTCTATAACTAAAGCTGCCAATTGATTTGACATATTATCCTCCTAAAGTAAATTTTCCCACATACTGTCCTGTTTACGCAATTCTGCTTGCTGAAATTTTAAATCATCTACATTCATTGCAATGTCTGAAATTTGCTGATCATATTGATCTGCTAAAGTTGTTACTTGCTTCTCAGTCGCTTTATTTAGCGCGTCTGATTGTCTATCTGTAGATTGCGCAATATCTTTCATTACATTTTCTCTTTTTGATTCTATTGAACCCACATTTAATCCACCAGTTTTTCTATTTGCTTCAGCTAACTGAGCATTAGCTTGCTCTGCAGATGTTGTAGATTGCATTTGTAAATCTTCTAAAGCTGTTTCTCCTTGTTCATAAACATCCATAGCTTCATTAACTTTATTTTTACCAGCTTCTTGAGTTTGATCTGCTAAAAGACCAATAGATTCATCAATTTGTTTTATTTTTCTTGTTGCTGCTTCTGCTGCTTTATTAGCACCTATAAACATATCAGCACCCATCATAAGAGCGCCTGCTACAGGAAAAGCGGACATTACAGCTGAACCAGCAGTACCTAAAGCACCATACTGAGGAAGTCCTGTAGTATCATTATGTGATATTGGTTTACGACCTGCTTGTTCCCACATATAGTCTGCATAAGCTGGATTCATAGCTATCATTAAAGCCTCATCTCGTGTAACGTGCGATAATTTACCACCAATTATAGCTAATTGTGTATCTTTATTTCCAGTACCTTCATCATATTGCCCTAATTTAGCTAAATCTATTCCTTCGCCAGGGGCTATCCCTGATTTGACATTTTGATCAATATTTGCTTGAATCTCGTCATAATATTCCTGCATATTACCATAAGTTGTGCCTAATGTATCATTTATTTGTTTAAGGGCATCAGTACCAGCAAGATTGATTTGGTCTATATATTTAGCTGATTTGTCACCATATCCACCATAATCCAAAATCTCTTCAGATCTTTCATATTTTGAAGTTCTCATCCACCACTTATCTTTTTTATTTACTATATCCATATGTTTCTGAAGTTCATCAAAACTCATGTGGTGAGCATCTTCTTTACTATAATCTATTTTACCGTCTATATCTTTTCCAAAAATAATTCCACCTAAAGGGTCTCCAGACATAACAGCACTGTCATACATCATAGACATTTTTTCGAAATCTATTTTTAAAGGAACACCTTTTGAGGAGCTTTTGTAAAAAGAATCACTTTTTTTATCATAGTTAAAACCTATATTTTTTGCAGCGTCTTTTACTTTTCTAGCTGCCGCTTTTTTTTCTATATGTTCACCTATACCGTTTACAGCAACCAAAGCTAAAGTCATCATATTTTCACGTTTATCATCTTCAAACTCTAGACTTCTATCTATAGAATTTAAACGTCTATTTAGACTGGCTAATATTTGCTGTGTGCTTGGATTATAACTCATTCCTCACCCCCAATAACCTCTCTTTTAGTTTTTATCTCAATGTATGTCTCTTGACCACCAGCTTTTTCTGCTCTGTAAAATTTATCACCAATTCTTTTATTTAAAGTAACACTATTAGGTCTGTTTGAAAAAGTTTTTCTTGTTCTAAGACTGCTAGTATGTAAAGCTCTTCTTTCTGCCTTGGTTCTCATTTTAAATTTTTCTCCCTGTATATAATATTTATATCACTAATTTCAGTATAAGGGTACTCTGAATGTCCAGTTTCTGTTCTAATTCTTAACATAAGATGTTTAGAAGATTGGTTTATTTTCAATTCATTTTCACCTATTTTTAAAAAATTTTCCTCACCTATAATATTATCTTCTGGTGTTACAACTGTCCATGTACTACCTTTATCTATAGAATATTCTAGTATTAATCTTGTTATACTCATATTATTCTCCTAAAGCATCACCAATTATTTTATCGTCAACATCATTTTGCACCTCATCACTACCATCACCATCACCAATATCTCCAGTAAAAGTATTATCAATAGGGTCAGTATGTCCAAAATTACCGCCCCAAAGAGCATCATCAGGTACAGTATAATTTTGTTCGCCTTCACCCTCGTCAATTTCTCCTTCACCTAGATAGCCAGGAGGCCTTGCTAAATTTATATATATTTTGTAAAACTTCTTTCTAGCAGCAATATTTCCACAATCAATCAATCCAGTCCTAAAAAACCTTATTTTTCCAGAACCAAACTCAGTTTGAGTTATAACATTTTTACCAGCATAATTTAAAAATTTCCAATTATCAGTTCCAGAATATGAGTCATTATAAAGACAATACATAGCAGGAACTCTTTCTGAGTTTACAGAACCATACCTTGCTACAATTGAGCCATTACCTCTAGGCCATCCATCACCAAAGTTAAGTCCAAGACCTGTATGATCATAATAAACCCAGCTTTTTAAATCTATATTATATAATAGTATAGGGTTTGCGTAAGGGAAAAAGAATAAATTCCTTCTAATCGGTTCCCATAAAACTCTAGCAGTACCAGGATTCCAATAAGTTTGACTTGAAAGCTGTCTACCTATATATTCAAAACCTGTTCTTTCAGTAAAAATATGAGGACCTGCTCCATTAATAAAAGCAAATCCATTATCCATTTCGGCTACTTGTCCTGGCCCAGATACACCATAACCTTTAAATTCGTCTTCTAAAAACTCAGTTTCTTGTGCTACATTAATTACTATCAGTTTAGCTCTTGTAAAAATAAATAACCTATCTCCTTGAGAAAGCATATGTGTAATATAGTCACCACCTAATTCAAGATCTATATAATTATTATCAGCAAAGCCACCAGGAGTACCAATAGTTGTTTTTAATATTTTACCGTTATTCCATTCAGTCATACTTACATCATTATCTATAGGTTGCTGAACATTCCCTATGTAGGTTTGACTTCCGCAAGTAGCTGCAAATTTCCATCTAGCATTAATTTCCTCAACACCTTCCATATAACCTGATTCAATCCAATAATTTGAATAAATTGGGGGTTTTTCAAAAATAATTTCAGCAGTATTTCCACTCCAAGCAGTCCAATCTTCTTCACCTACTTTTTTAACACCATCATTCTCATTCATTTCTAACATTAAATATGGATCACCAATTACATTTCCTTCTCTATCTAATTTTTCATAATAAAGTTTACTATCATAATCTTCAGTCTGACATTTACCTACATTTAAAATTATAGCATGTGATGACCCTACCCATTTATCAGCATACAGCATTCTTAAAGATTCAATATCTTTTTGTTTTTTAGTTAAACTAAATCTCCAGTCATTACCTTCCCAAATTGTTTGAAAATCTCTATCTTTTTGAAAGGTTAATTCTCTAACTCTAATTTGACAACCAGCTAGAGTATGAGCTGCACTACCAGAGCCAGAGCCAGGCAAATCTCTTGATTTTACTTTAGCTGAAGACCACATGGGTATTATAAAGACACCCCTAATTTCATTAGCATTATAATTACTTCCTGTAAACGTGGCCATATTACTCTTAAGACTTACTCTTGACCAACCATCACTAGCTCCTGCATTTTCTAACTGCTCTTTAGTAAAAGCCCAAACTTTCATATAGCCATCATTATTTCCCATATCATTAGCATAGTGAACTTCGTTGTCATATACATGGCAATCAAATCCAACTAAAACTCTATCAAGTCCGACAACAGATTGGCACCATATGTCTATTGCTGGACCATAATCATCAGGACAGGATAAACCATAACTATAAGCACCAGTTTGCGTGTTTCCATTTGGATCAGTACCGTCTTCATCACGATCTATTTCTTTTAAGCCAGTCCTAAAATATAGTGCAGTTGTATCTCTTAAAGTATTAGTAGAGTTAGGGCTGCTAACGTCATGATGAAAACCAAATTCTTGAAATTCAGTAAAATCTTTTACTGCTGTTGTTGTTAAAGCTTCAGCATTTCCATCAGTAAAATAACAATGCCATTGAGGGAATGTAGCGTTATAATTAGTAGTTAATAATCCAGTACCTCTTTGCCATGCATCCAAATCTTCACTATCAGTTCCTGCAGTTGGTTCTGTTTCCCATGTATCATGAAACCACCAATCATTTTCATATCCAAATTTACCATCATTTCCATCAACAGCACCATCACCAAATTGAGCAAAAAAGGCTCTGCAATATCTACCTGTATCAGCGCCAGATGAGAATGTTGAATTATTATCTGCGTTATCAACATCAGTAAATATTAATCCAGTACTAAAAGGATTGTAAGGTGAATTTTTATCTTGAAATAAAGTAATATCTCCAACTTTTGAGACGGATATATTTAAATCATGCCCATCATTTTTGGTTTCTATATCACCTACATTAGTTTTAAGTTCACCTTCAGTAGGTTTATTTATAATAAAATCACTATTATTACTCCAATTAATATATTCACCAGAGGCAAAAACGCCTTGATAATTCCATATAGTATTATCTTTTACAATAGTTGTGCTAGAATAGATACCAAATTCATTATCATCACCAGATAAGTCAGTTGAATTAATAGATAAATTAGTATAATTTATATTATTTGCAACTGGAGTAATTGTAGTTATTTTACCAGGCTGATCTAATAAAAACCTAGTAGCCTCATAACACTCGTCTTCACCCCTACCTTCAGATTTTATATCAGACAAATCCTTATTAGTATTTATTCCACCAATAAACCCATTTAATGTTAAGCTCTTTTTAGCCATAATATTTTAGTATAAAATGGAGCACATCCGCACCATCATTTCTGCACCAGAGTAGTGCCCCATTTATACTAGTCCTCTATTAAAGCTTCTTTAACTACATCTTCAACACTATCCCAAATAGCATCTAATATTTTAGCTTCTGTTTTTTCTGAAATAAATGGAATATCTACATTCTCATTCATTTTTTTTATCATTTTATCTTTCATTTCGTCATTGAATATATATCCAGCAACTATTTTTCCGAAACCTGACATTAATATTTTCTCCTTTTAGTTGGTTTTTTAGTTTTAGTTGGTTTTTTTGGTTTTTTACCGTAAGCCACATTAACTCCCTATTATATTAAAGCAATATAAACTTCCATATCACAAGCACCAGTGTTTGCTTCTGCTGTAATAGAAGCAAGATTATCTAATGCAACAGTTAAAGCACTTGTATTTGCATCAAACATACTCATAAATCCACCTGACGTTCCTGTATCTATAACATCACCAAAAATTGACAAAGAACACCCTGCATCTACTTTAACAGCAAACTCATGAGATCCAGCTGTTGCAAATATTAATGTTATATGATTTGTATCGTCAAGATTAGTAAATCTCATATACTTTACTTTATCTACATCATATGTGCCTCCTGCTACTGCAGTACTAAATGTTGCAAGTACTATTTCGCTCGCAGGAATTGTTTCTATCCTTTTATCTACATTCTTAACGTTTGAAATTTGTCTTGTTACATAGCCACCATAATCTCTACCATTAAGAGTAAGTGATTCTGTTGTAGAAACAGTTAATGTAGCACCACTTGCGCCACCGTAGGCCGTTAGTCTTCCCATTACTTCTCCTTTTTATTATTAACTACTATTATACTTTCAATTATTTTAATTCTATTCTCTAATTCTTTTGTCTTCTCATCTAACTCATTATCGTCAAACACGTAACTCATTATTTTCTCTAATTTAAAATGTTTCGCTAATTTACTAGCAACGCTATTTATAACCATTTTAGTTAATATCACAGCTTCATTCCCCAAATCTTTTTAAACATTAGCACACATATAATAATAAGCATTACACTAGCAATATCAACAAAATGATTACCACTATCTGATTCAATAGATCCTATTGGCGTTTCTATTTTTACTCTTTTAGTCTCATTCATCGTTCATTCCGCCTCTTTCCATCATTCTAAGAAACTTATCTTTTAAGCCATTTCCGCTTAATCTAGCAATAATCTCTACTTGAGCTTTGAATATACCATTTAATTTTTTTTGTTCCATTTGTACCAATTTCTGCTGATCTATCAGCTTAATAATAATACCTTCCAACCTCTTGAAGTCTTGGTCTAGTTCGTTCATAAGAGTAGATTGGATGAACCGATTTTGTTTCCATATAAAGAATCCGAACGCCATCGCTACCGCTACTGGTATTCCAAATTGTTCCAATATTGTAAGTATATCCATTCATTGTCCTTAATATAAATCTGCATCCTGTAAAAACTGCATGATTCTCCCCATAGAATATCTATTTGATCTACTTAAATCTTCTACCTGCTCAAAATCGCTACCATATATAGCGTTTTCTGTCACAACGCTCATTAAACTGTCCTTGGCGCTTTTAGTTAAAGTTTCAGGATTATTTATAGCATTTTCAATTATAGTTAAATATGGCACAGATTCATTTTTGTAATAAAAATTTCTACCCTCTTTATTATTATGAAAGTCATCTTGAACAGGTCTTCTTTTTTGTCCTTGTTTAAAAAACCCTTGATATTCATTAAATATACCCGCACCTCTAGTTAATGCATAGCCGTATTTACTTGTACTATAAGCTTGCCCAAAAAAGTGTCTTGAAGCATCTAACCATCCTGGATCTACATCAGGAAAATTTTCTTCTGAAAAGACCTTTTCTATATCAACCGCTAATTCTGGTATGCCTGTAACTGGATTCCAGCTATATTCTTTTTTATCGCTCATTTAACCTTCTATTAATTCACCCCATAAAGATGTTTTACCATTTATAATTTGTATTATGTGTACAGTAAATAATCCACCTTTATAATAATCTACAATAGCAAATGCGTGTGCCCAGTTAATTGGCCTACCACCAAGCCAAGAATTTGCTTCTTCTTTCATATCCTTTAAACATCCAATACTCCAGGCAGACTTAGGTCCATCCATATGAGTAGCAGACATTTGTTGCAAATCATGCCAATGTCCATACATTATATTACATCCAAGCTTTCTAAGATGGTTTGCAGTATGGTATTGTCCTCCATATTGATGACCGTGGTAAAAATAAAGTTTACCTATTTTAAGCTTTTTACCCATAGGATAAAATTTATAACCTCTTTCTTTAAGTTTAACTGCATTAGCAAACTTATATTGAGGTATATAAGGATATTTTTCTACTGCAAAATTAAGCCAATTATCATGATTACCTTCTGTCAGATATTTGTCTTTACATCCTGCTTTATCCAAGCTCTCATCAATTTGATCCATTCCCGCATTAACATCTTTTACGTCTTGGTCAAAATCATTTATCAAAAATTCTAGTGGTGGGGCTTTTCTTCTTTTGAACCTCCACGCACTAAAAGCGTGCCATTCTCCAACATCACCGAGATCTACATATGCGTCTGGTTTTACTATTTCAATTGTTCTCTTTAAGCAATTTATTGCTTTTTGGTCATGTAAGGGAAAGTGTTTATCGGGGGTTACTATTACTCTTTTAACTACCCCAGTATCCACTTTTTTCATACATTACTCCTTTAGTTGTTTACGAATCAATGCTGTTTTGTATCCAAAATACACTATAGTAGCTATTCCAACGCCTATTTTGACGATTTCAGGCAAGAAATCCATATACTGGACACTAAACCCTCCTGAACCAATAACTACTGATTTTAAGCTATCTATATCCATTAAATTGTACCGTTTGAATCTGAAAACCATGTTCCAGTTCTTGAATAACATTTAGCTACCCATATATTCCCAGTGCAAACTAATTCACAAATATCACCTATTACACCATTTTTTGCTATACCTAATCCATATCCTTGACTTTCATCGTATACTATATATCTTTGCTGACCCCAAACAGTATTAGTTCCTTCATCACCTTCATCAGCAACAGCGTGCATTCTTATAGCGGATAAAGATTGACCATCTATATTAAAATCAGAACTTACAGTTTGTCCTAATATTATCGTTACTCTCATACCTGCTGCATCTGCTACCGCAGGCAAATCTATTGTACTAACAGCAGAAGCATGATTTACATTTATAATAGCATTATTATGTTGTGCCATTGTTAAAGTAGTGTCACCAGTTATATTATAAACTGTAGATTTTCCACCACTAACCGACATTGCTCTAAAACCCATAACTACTCCTTCACAATTCTAATTACTGCATTAGCTGCACTAGCTATAATATTCCAATACAAATTATCTTTTCCAGAAACATCTACACCGCCAACAGCAGTTGGTATAGTTATCTCATATGTGCCTGGAGGCAATTCCATGTGCGTTGTACTTGATGCTAAAACTATATCTTCTGGTTCTTTACTAAACGTAAAACCCATAACATCTAGCCCAGCATTTGTAGAACTAAATGTAAACAATAATTTATGATACCCATTTACCTGTATGTGTTGAGTTTCATCGGTACTCTCACCAGAAACCCATCCCGTAGATGCGTCATCTATTACTGTAATACCAAAATCATGCGATGTTGCATGATTAATGGCCTCCTTGTATGTAAACTTTCTACTCATTCTATCTCCTTAAGTTAACCAGTATGAATATTTATGTAGACTGCTGCTTGCTCCTCGAAAATTCATCCATACTGAATCTCCTGCAGATTGATCAACAAGAGCGCCATCGATAGAAACTGGAATTGTTATTTCTATAACACCTAAATTTAATTCAAATGATAATATTGATGCTGATGTACTTAAAGAAAAAGTTTCAGCAGCATTTCTTGTAAAAGTTAAGCCATAATGTATTAGATTTCCACCAGCTTCAATACCTGGATATGCGCTACCAAAAAATATCATAACCTTTTTATACTTTGTTACGTCAACACTATGCATATTTCCATCACCATCATTATGATAAGCTACAAAATCCCCACCAGTATGTATTACGTTATCAGCTTCTTCAGGTTCATAATAATGTAAATTAGCCATTTGTCATCCCCCAAAAACCTTTTACCATATAAGGACCTCTTTTTCTTGCACCAGAAGCTTTTTCCATTTGCTTTTTAAATAATCTCATAAAGTATTCTCTACCTTCCATATCTTTCATTTCTTCAGACATTTTAGCTTTTAAATAATAAACTACAGCTTGAGCTTGATAACTTGTTAAATCTAATTCATATGATTCATCTACAAGAGCACTTACATCTTTGTACATAGTAGAAGCCTCAGTAACAGTTCCGCCATTATATTTAGTCTTTAAAATCATAGCACTTGAAGATGTGAAAGTATCAATTTCATGTATTCCATTCCATTTCTCACTACCCCCAATAACTATATGAGTTATTCCACTTGTAGGAAATGCTGATGAAGATAATATTTTTAATAACCCTGTACCAGATTCATCATATCCAGTTATAGCTACAGTATCAGAATCATCATTTATCCTATATTTAGGAGCATAACTATATTCTAATTCTATTCCATCAGTAATACTTTCTTTTGGACTTATATACTTTTCCCAATTACCTGCACTAATACCACTTGAACTTGGTATCCATGTTCCACCAGCAGCTTCACAATCGGCTTTATTTGTATGAGTTCCAATTGTACAATGAGCTACAGCAGTATTACCTCCAGCAGAACCTGTTTCAGATTCAACTACTGCTACTCTATTACCTTTATTATAATATGCATACTTTTTAAACGCCATCTGTATCCTTTGTATATGGTTCATCTATAGTTCTAGGAATAGACCTATATTCATCCATTGCATTATTATGATTTTTACACCTAATATCTAAAAGTTTAATACAATCTGAAGGTATATCATAAAAACGCTTATCTTTAGTTATATCTAACCTAACAGTCTTAGTATGAGTTTCATGTTGTATTGCTATCTCATCTAAAGCTTCTTTAATATAAGATATAGCTCTACCAGTTTGATTCATACCAGCTCTTTCCATTATTTCTTGAACTGTCATGCTAAGTTGCCACTATTAAAGTTTCAGCACCTACGTGGTTATCACCACTAATTAATATAAACGCGCCTGTTATTCCTAATCTTGGAAGAGCAATAGCTTCTCCATTAGCAAGCTCAGCTATAATAACTCCATCTCCAGTAACTCCCGAAGTTGCTGAACCATCTATTGCTACTTTTATTGTATCTGCTGCTGCAGAAGCATTTGAAGTACCAAATAATAATCCTGTATGTTTTATATAAACTAAATCAGTGTTAGTATCAAATGCTAGTATAGAGCCATTAGAAGTTACTGCTGTATTTACCCCATTAGCCCAACCACCTGCAATTGTTGTATCTCCACTATTGGATGTAATTTCACCTGAACCACCTAAAGATTTTCTTACATTTTCATTAATAACTTCCATCTCCTGATTAACACCATCAGCAGCATCCATTAATATTTTAGGTGTAACTGATACAGCAAATGAAGTTTTGTTAGTATTTGCCATTTATCTTTCTCCTTGTTGTTGTCTAGGTGCCATAACTAAGAAAGCCTCAGTATATTGTTTTTCTAATTTCATAGCTCTTTGTTGATACAAATCAACATCCATTTTCACTTTAGCTACTTGATTAGCATAATTTTGAACCTCTGCACCATATTTTGTTATTTTATTTTGATTTAAAGCTGATACTCTTTGAAATTCAGCAGTATAAGCTCCTATATTATTTTGAAATTCTGTACTATTTAATGTTAAATCACTTTGAAATTTTGCAGATTCTGATTGAACTTGTGCTTGATATTTTGACATATCATACCCAGTTTCTGCTTGATATTTTTGTAAAGCTTTAGCTACCTTCGCTTGATGATCTTGAAGAGATGCAGCAACTCTTGAAGTTTCTTTTTGAATGTCTGCATTATATTCTTGAACTGAAGCTGCTAATTTTTCTCTCCACTCATTAAATACTTTTGTAAAATCTTCTGCCTGCCATCTTTGAACCTCCGCATTAATAGAGGCTTGATATTTGGCTAATTCTTGTGTGTATACTTTTATGTCTCTTTCTTGCTTTGTGTCTTTTAATTGAGCATCTTGCATATCTACTTGTGTTTGAGATTGATAAACTGTGCTTGCTTCATTAAATTTATTGACTTCATTTTGAACGTCTGCTGAGTATTTTTGTATTTCTGTAGTTCTTTTAGCTTGAAATAATTGAATACTTAAGCTATTTTCTACTTGATATTCTTGAACTGCTTTATTTATATCTGAAGCATAAGATGCTAATTCTTGCTGATATTTAGATATTGCTTGTTGATCATCTTGATTGCCTAATTGAGCATTTTGCAAAGCTTTATTAAATTCTATTTGATAAGCTGCGTTTTCTTTATTAAAATCATTTAAACTGTTTTGAACATCAATTTGATATTTTTGTATTTCTGTAGATCTATTATTTTGCCAAAACTGAAGATTCTTTTGAAAGTTTTGTGTAAATTGCTGAATTTGAGTTGATACACTTTGAGCGTAACTTTGTATTTCTCCTGTATATTTACTTAATTCATTTTTAGTTTTATTATCTTTGTGAGCTAAATTTTGAACAGCATCTTGAAATTCCACTTGATACTGAGCATTCTCTTCATTAAATTTATTCAAATTATTTTGAATGTCTGTATTATATTTTTGTAATTGAGAATTTATAACTTCTACTCTAGCTCTTGACATTTCACTATCTTCATCAGCTATCCAAGTATTTGCATCAGCAAAATCTAAAGATGTAATTGGTGGTACAAAAGTTGGAGCTGCAGCAGTAAAATCTAAACTATTTTCTATTACTACTGGAACAGATGGTGGAGTATCTGATATAGTTAGATCACTTATATCTGGTTTGCTTTCTAAAGATAAAACTGGCGCTGTATAAGTAGGAGCCGTAAAATTAAAATTTAAAGAATTAGCCACTAATGAAGGAGCTGTAGGTGCTGTAGCACTTATAGAAAAAGAATCAATACTTATATCTGCAGTTAAAGTTACTAGAGGCTGATTATATACAGGTGCCGTACCTGTAAGAGAGCCACTATTTAAAGCTATAGCAGGTGCTGTAGGCGCAATTGGTAAAGTCATATCAGGTATAGTAGGTAACTCGTCCTGTGAATATATTGGAGGAGTAAATGTTACTATAGATGAAACATCAGAATAATCTACATCTGCATCTGCTGGAGGAGCAGGTTGAATAAATGCTCCTGGCCCTGTATAAGAAGGCAAACTTTGAGTAGGCTCTTCTAAAACAATTACAGATATATCAGATGGCAAATTATCATGAGCAGCTTTTACATAGTAATCAATAACTTTTGCAGAAGCATATAATACAACTAAATAAACTTTATCTTTAGGAAAAAATCTTATATCTGAATCTCCAAATGCTATATCTGTAGCATCACTATCTCTTTTAGGATCAGTATTTATATAATACACTTTAAAAGCGTCTGGGTTGCTACCTGGAACAGGAAAAACATTTATTTTACCATTATCAAGAAGAGTGTACGCAGGATTAAATTTAGAAGCATAATGAATACTGCTGATATCAGTTACTCTAGACTGTAAACTAGGAGCTATTGCTCTAGCCTCTCTCCAATCATTATTAGTTCCAGATTCCCTAACAACAGAAAGTATTTCACCTTTAACAGTTTCAGAATCGTTAGATGTTAACTCACTTGTAACTCTTTGAAAATGAAATTTATCTTCAGGTTTTAACGCAATTACTTTATTTTGAACATCAATAACTCCATCTTTAAGATATTGACTTAATCTTGTTGTTTCTGTTAAACCTGTTAAAGCTTCTACTTGTGTTTGAAAATCTGCCATTTATTCCTTTTAGTTAAGTGATCCACCCCCTGAGAGAACACACTATCAAGGGGCAGATCTATTTGTTATTACTATGCTATGTATTTAGCGTTGTAGAAAGCACTTCCATCACAATAAACATCACAGAAATCGCCTGCTGCATCTATATCACCTGAAGAGTTTACAGTTGTATCTCCTCCAGATTTATATACAAACTTAGCATGCCAACCTGCACCAGCGTCAGCTGCATCAGGTAAAGTTACTGTAGCTGCAATGCAAAGGAAAACCTTTCCACTATCAGATGGTTTTAGAGTCACAGCTCCCTCTAGTGTTTCCACTAAAGTTTGTCCCCATCCTGCTCTTGCACCATTTTTAGTCTGTGCCATTAGTCACCTCCTAACTTCTAGTTGCTGTGCCTGAAACAAAAATATTAGCTTCTAAAGCAATAGCATCCATAACGTACCAATGAATACCATCACATACAAGGCTAATCCTGTCTCCAGCATTAACTGCGTTTGCAGAAGAGTCCATTCTTAAAAGATCGTCTGCAACCGTACTATCATGTACAGCTCCCGCATCTAAGCAAGTACCAATAATAAATTCAGCTGTAGAATCAGTGAAAATATCTAGGTCTTTAGTTGCCTCAGCATCTGCAGCAATAGTAAGATGAAAGTGTACTTGCATCCCTTTATTACTGTAAGCAGAAGGTAGTCTAAATGAAGCCGTATTAGCTGAAATATCTACAAAGTATCTATTTCCAGCATCAGATGAAGTTAAAATAACTGTTTCTGCTCCAGCAATATGTGTGCCGTCAGAAGCAGGTTTAATATGTTTTACAACACCTACTGAGTTATCTATAGCATTTCCATCTTTATTTTGTCCATAATAAGGTATAGCCATTTATCTAACCTCCTTAAGTCCATAGAGCGTGAGTCTCAGGACAACACCACTCCATGCCAGCTTCAGTTAAGATTTGATCTACTCTACGATCGACTCCTGAGTTCTCTAAAGTTTGAACCCCTACGTAGACTGAAGTATCTCTGTTAATACCGTTACCAACTAATGGTCTGTATGCACAATATTTCATATTAATACCAATCATTTTAACATCGGTACCATCTAAGTGAACGTTACGTGCTACATTCATATCACCATAAACAGTTGATATAGTTGTTATATCGATACCAAACACTTTTTTCTTACCTGATATAGAGAAGTCTGCTCTGTAATTAGGCGAAACTTCAATATTGTTAGCAAAGTATCCAGATAATTTATGCAACCAATTGTATACTGCTGTGTTACAGAAGAATACAGTTGAACCTGCATTGTTATATCTAGGATCTAACATTGTTGACAAGTCATCTAAGAAATCGTCTTGTGTTTTAGTAGCTGTAGATAAACTAAATGTATTACCATAAGTTGAAATAAAGTTAACAGCACCTTCTGTTGTGTTCACACCACCTGTAGTAGCTTGAGCACCAAACAATAATGCGTTTTCAATATCCCATTTATGTTCAATTAGTTTTTCTTTCCAGATACGAGCCCATTCATTACCTTCATATTTTAAAACTGTAGCTCTATCAGTATTATTCATAACTGCTGAAGTTTTGAATATCTGAGTTTGGCCATGGTTTGTAGAATATGGCTGATCTGCCCATGTTTCTGGATACCCAGTTCCAACACCATGTGCAGAACCTACAACATAACATTTGTAAGGTTCAAGATCTTCCTGATTCTTTGCTGTAGTTCCTGCTGCAACAGCACCAGTTCCTAAAACTCCGTTTACATTTGGATCCATGAACTCTACGCTTGAACCTGCTGATTTAACACATGTTGCGTTTACGATTGCATAATTAGCTGTATCTAAGTCAATTGAATTAACTTTCCACAACTCATAACCAGCTGGTGTACCACTTGTATCACCAACAGCCATTTTAAGTACTTGACCTGGAACAAAGAATTTTGGCTGTGTACCAGATGTACCTGCTGCATATTTTAATGTTTGACCGTATATATTTTGTAAATTTCCATCAGAATTATAATCTGTAAAGAATTTAAAAGTATACACAGAAGAACCCGCAGTTGCTGTATGATCAGTATCTGATTGAGTTGCTGGAAGAGCTCCTGCACTTGCATCAAATGCCGCCATATATGCATATCGTTTTGTATAAGATGATCGTTTTTCAGTAAATTTAAAAGAAGGATCATCTGTAGCTTTTTTGGAAACCATACTTAAAAATCTAAAGAATGGATCTTGTGCTAAAGCTAACTCTGATACATAATTACCAAAGTTATACTTCCTACGTAACGCACCAGTATCTAAACTGGCGTTACCTGCACTCGCATCTAAAGATCTAAGTCCGCCTCCACTATATAAGGCGTTTCCACCTATAGTATTGCTATCTGACATTATATCTCCTAACTATTTTTAATTAAGTTTGGGAGATTGAATTATCTACCCAAACAAGTTATCTACGCTATTGTCATTGCCTAGTATAGAATTGAAAACATCTCTCTCTTCTGATACTGCTTGGCCTTGACTATTAGCTCCACTAGCAGATGTAGGCATATTCTGAACATTCTTCATTTGGTTTAACATATCCTGCTTTGCATTTTGAGCGACATTAGCTTGAGCTTGATCTTTATTTATAATTAAATGAATGTCATCTAAAGTCATTTTATGAGTTTTAGCTTTGTTTTTAAAAGCTACAAATTCATCTTCAGACATATTCATTTTAGTTTTAAATTCAGATTCTTGATTTTCTAAAGCTTTTTTCTGCTGTAATTCTACAGCTCTTTTTTGCTCTTGTTCTACCATAGAATTAACTCTTTGTTGAACTAATCCATCTACATGAGCATTCATTACTTTAGCACTGTCAGAATCTGGATCTGTCATTGCTTCTTGTTGATCAAAAATAAAGTCTTCATCAAGTTCTAACTTCTCTTGAATCGTCTTTGCAGGCGCACCACCATTTTGAAGATAATTACGAACATGTTCTACAAGTCCACTATCTTTCTTCATGGCATCTAAAACAGGAACAAATTGTTCAACTTCTTTATACCTGTCTCGCCATTTAACGGCCTCTCTGCTACTATCAGCATATCGTTTTTCCCAGTCTGTGCCGTTATTCGACTGATTTGCCACTTTCTTGGAGCCTTTATCTTTGTTAGCGTGGGTTACCTGTTTAGGGGCCACTTCTTGATTCGGGGTTACCTCAGTGTCTACTATTCCACCATTAACTTGGTTTTCAAGATCACTAAAGAATGTATCGGAGCCTGAATCTATTGGGTCTGCAGATGAATCAAAATTATCTGCTTGCATACCAATTTCAGGGTTACCTTGAGATTCTTCCATGATTTCTCCTTTATTCTAGTTTATAGTTTATTCATTTTTGGATGAATTATCCAAATCTTTTTTAAAATTTTGTAATATATCGCCAGCTCTTGCATTAGCAAGACTAGAGTCTTTTTTCATAGAACCACGTAAAAGCTTTTGCTCTCCTTGAGTTTGTGTAAGCTCTTTCTGCATGCCAGATTTGACTTGTTCTTTCTTTTTAACAATCTCCATCTCTGCATCTTGAACTTTACCTTTAATACCTGCTTGAACAAGTTGTCTTTCAAGAGTTTCTATAGTTCCATCTTTATCTTTTATTGCTTCAGATAATTGTTGTACTTGACCTTGTAACTGAGAATATAAAGATTTTCTTTGAACAATTTTTTCTTTATTTTTTATATCAGTTTCAGCAAGCACTGCTATATCATCAACAACTCCCATTTGTAATAATTGTTTTAACTCTTCTAGATAAGCCCATCTATTTATAGGTAAAGTAGAACCTGATACAATTCTAGTATCAAATTTTACTGCAGTTATATCCATTGATTTACCTATAGCTTCACCCATATCGTTATATAAAGGAACATTTATTTGTTGGTCTTTTCCTTCCTGAATTGCACTTGGTTGTATAATTCTAAATTTTTTATTAGCAGTATAAGTTGCTTGAGAGTAGTCTATAATTAATTGACCTAATTGCCTTAAAGCTGGTTCAATAGATGTGTTCATCCATTGTTTAATTCTTCTTGTTCCATATTCATCTAAAGCTAACATACCTCTGTAAGTTTCACTTGCTCCACCAGAATCTCCCATCATAGAACTATATATACCAGCTAAGTATTCCATATCACCTTTACCTTGTTGTACTATAGTAAAAAATGCATTAGATAATGGCGCAGGTTGAACTGGTGTAGGTGGAGTTACTCCTGGCCTAATAGGAAGTAACGCACCTGGACTAGATGAATATCTTTCCCAAGTTTCAGAATCAATTGACCCTTCTTCATACATCCATCTTAAACTACTTCCTAATGAAGCATTGTGTACCATTATTTGGTGAGCTTTATTTATTTCTTGCTGTTTTCCAATTAAAGGCGCAACTGCACTTAAAGGATATGGAGTACCTGTCCATTTATAATGAAAAGGAACAACAGGATATTCTTTTACAGTTTCAGGTAATATTGTTTCAGAAATAACTTTATCTCCTACAACGATAGTCTGTTGAACTCTTGTACTATAAAATTTAATTGCATCTACAACATTATCAGCGATAATTGGATTTTTTAACATAACTTTAAATTCTTTTTCAGAAATTACAATATTTTCAATCTTAGATGCTTCAGCTTGCAGTTTACCCATACACTCTTGTTGGTATGCTTGTAATTGTTGTTGCATCATTTCTTGAGCTTTATTAATTTCAAGCTCATATCTTTCAGGAAGCATCTTACCTTCTTGAAGAGCCATATCCATTTGTTGTTGCTGCTCTAAAAATTGAACTTGTAATTCTTCTGCCATTTTTTGAACTTCTATTTGACATTGTTCTTCAAGTTGTTTCATAACTTCAGGATCAGGAGGGATTCTATAAAATAAGTTTACGTAAGCTATTTTTATTTTTTCATACACCTCAAAATATTCACAAAGTAAATCAGTTTGACCATCAGCCTCTACTGCTTGAGAATTTTGCTCAGTAGAATCATTATACATAAATAACTTTTGATCTTCATCTCCTAAAGCTCTTACGCTAAAAGACTTTTGAGATGATTCATCACTATTTGATTTATTGATTTTAGCTTTATGAGCAGGGAAAAGTTTAATTAAATGATTTTTAGGTAAGACCTTTCTTATCATTATATATGCAGCATCTTTGAACAACATATCTCTAGACTTAGGGTCAACATAAATATCAAATGGTTCTGGATTTTGTATTACAACTTCACCCATACCATTATCAGCATCTTTATCAACTGAAACAAGTAAATAACCTATACCTTTTGTAACACAATCATTGATAGCATTAGTATATAGCGTTGTTCCTTCAGAGTTGCTCCAAATGTAATCTGACAAATCAGACATAACTGCAGCCAAATCTGTATCACTACCTTCAGTACCAATAGCTTGCCATCTAGGATTATTTGCAGTAGCATAAAAGTTTAACATTTCAACAACAGGCAATATTCTATTTATCGTAAAAGTTGGCATCCCTTGTTCTTCTAGAGCATTTTTTTCGTCTTGACTCATTTGTTCATCATGAGCAAACTCATAACCCTTTTGATTAACAATTTCCCATTGCTTTCTCGTCCAACTGTTGGAAAGGTTAAATAATTGTCTTACTTCATCAGCTCTATTTCTTTTAGCCATTTTTACTCCTTAATTTCAAAATGAGGAAAGTCATCAAATTTATTATCCATTACAGTCCAATCTTGATCCCAATCTCCACCCCATCTTAATGTTATGCCCATAGATTTTGCTATCCCAATAACAAACCCAGCAAATAAATGAAAGCGTTCCCTATCATCCCAATCAATAGGATAAGGAACAACATCAGCAGCCTTAGACGGTTTAGCATTGTGCCGTCCATTTGGCCAATAGACTTTTGTTTTTCCTTCTTCGTATAATTTATTTTGTCTTTCTTCATCTCTATGTCCCTCTATAACTGAACAATCAACATGTTTAATAACTTCATTAAATACATCTTGAAGTCTTTTATCGCAAGTTGCTAAATGTTTTTTACTTCTTCTTCCAAAATAAGGCATAATATTCTCCTATGCTACTACCCAATTTTTTGCTTTTGGTTTATTTTTGTACCACCCATCTTTATTTTGATTCATACCCTGAGGTGGATATGCGTATTTACAAGCATACGCAAGAGCATCAATCGTATCATCATGAGCCATACGAGGACCAAATGTTGCAATCTCTCTATGTAAATCATAATGTTCTTTTTTTAAATGTATTTGCCCAACAGAAAATCTTTGAGCAAGTATTTCTTGTATTCTGTCTCTTTTAGACATGCGAGTACCTGGTTTCTCTTCTTTAAAAGGAACATTAAATTGGTTCCTTCTTCTCATTTCAGCACGAATAGCTTGAAACACTGGCTTACTCATAGTCGTATCTTCTATACAGAATAATGTTGGTTTATAAAAGTTAGCGTAATCAAATATGTAATCTACTATACCTTTTTTATCCATCCCTGGTATTCCAAGAACAGGTAAAGAACGATTTCTTATATAATCCAAAATATATATATTGTTATCTGGGGTTACTGCAACAGCCAATATAACGCTGAAATCAGAATCCCTCCTAGCACTATCAGTAGCGGGATCAACACCCACATAGATTGAACACGGTTTCGGATCATCTCCATCGGGTATAACATAAGTGATACCACTTTCTTCATCTTTTGTAAACTGACCATCCCAAAATTTGATATGATCCCTAGTAAATATTGCATCTTCTTCACTTTGTACCTCCATCATGTATTCTTGATAAAATTTTTGTGGAGTTCCACTATCTGCGTAGAACTTCTTTTTTCTTGCCATTTCTTTATGACCAAACCATGAAGGCCATAAAGGAGTGCCGTCTTCTTGTAAAGCTTTATGTGTTATTACTCTCCAACTATAATCTTCCCCAGTTTTCTTAGCTTGTTCATGTCCTACTAAAATCTTTTGTATAAAAGCATCATAATGAACTGGAGTACCATTAATTCTTAATCTACCTGTCTTCGGTTCGAGCGCAGGAAAGACGACAGCAGTAACGAGGTTGGATATTTTGCTCCTACTCTCTGGTGTAATCGTATTATTCTCATCTTCAAAATCATCGAGTACAATAAGATCATAACGTTTATGCAACTTAGCCCCACCACGAATACCAGATAGATTGGACTTAGAAATAAGTTTACAATTGTTTTTAAGTTCGATATCATCTTCTGTCCACTTTCTACCTTTTAAGTCACCGAAATAATACTTAATTCTTTCATTAAATTCCAAATGATATTTTATATAATCTAAATTAGGTACCGATATTTTACTAGAAGCAGCAACCCATCCATAAAATAAAGGTTCATCTGTAAAACAAAAATCATGCAGTATATTACATTTAGTAAGTACAGTTTTACCATGCCCTCTAGGTAGAACTACAGCAAGTTGTCTGCAATCTAAATCAGATAAAGAGTCTGCTACTTCATAGTGAAAAAATGGAGTTTCACTTCTCATAAAATCTTCATGTAAAAATAACTTACCAAAAGCAATCAAATCTTTATGAGCTAATTGTAGTTCTTCTTCTGCTTGACTTATATTTCTTGAGTTTATATTAGCCATTATCTTCTTAAAACCATATTTGTTGAATAACTAACATTAGTTTTTTCTTTTGTTAAATAAATATGTGCCCCATTACCTTGTAAATCATAAATCTTTTGTGTGTTAGCTGAATCACTCTCATAGTTATCTCCGCCATATTCATATAAATATTCTCTACCTTCTGGACCATCACCCATTCCTAAAAACGCTGTACAGTTAAGCATATCTACCCAACTTTTTACAACTCCAGAATTATACAGTGTATCATTTTCAGCGTCAGACATATCTTCTTGAAAATACCCTAATTGATATATACGTCCATCTAATGAAGCATATGCGTCTCCTGCGCTATTTAAATTACTATTTGAAGCACCCACTCTATAATTTGTAATTAATGGAGTATAAGTTCTTGCCCACGCTCCATTTGCATTAGTTGCTACAGAGCTACCATTAACAAAAATTTCATACTCAGTCCCACTAAATCTATGTACATAAGTAACATGATACATAGTATCAGCACTCAATGCGCTTGAAGATATAGTAGTTTCATCAATAGAACTAGTGGGTTGTTTGTGATACATAAAAGGCTTTCCATCTTTGAATCCAAATCTATATATAGTATCGCCTGCTTGGTCCCTATCTTCTAACAAAATTTGATATCCATTACCAGTAGTATTTATATTTGTTAGCTCAATCCAAGCAGATATAGCATAACTGCCTGCTGTAACAATTCCACCAATTTTACTAGAAGTACTTTTAATAAAAGGACCTATACCTTCAGCATAAGTTCCTGGTGGAACAAATAAATAACCTTTATTTCTTACATCCCCTTCAGGAAAAGCATTCTGATTAAAATCTCCTGCTATTAAATTAGTAGTATTTAGATTATTACCTCTAGCTCCCTTATCTAAAATAGTTCCAGTTCCTGCTGTATCTTCGTAATTTAGTTTCCAATACCCTGCAAGTTTATCAAGAGATAAGGCCCCATAATTAGCTTCAAAAGCAAAACCGTTATTAAACAATCTCCTTATTTCTGCTACACTTAATTGTCTTTCCCATATTGAGGCTTGACAAAAATAACCGTTTAAATCTCCATTTCCACCAATCCTAAATTCATCTGCATCTAATATAGTATTAAAAACTGGCATGTCATCTTTATGAGCTTCTTCCACTCCATTTATATATATACGTGCATCAGGGTATGTATATGTGTATACTATATGATACCATCTATTATGTTCTAGATCTGATCCTAATGTAGTACTAACAGATGCGCTTCTACCAGTTCCATCATTGTAACTATGTCTTACTTGAATATATTGATTATTACTAGCTCCATCTACATAAGCTATACTAAAACCTCTAGCATTGAATTGTTCGCATCCCATTAAATGATAAGCTGTTTCACTAGTTCCTGAACTTGCATCAACATTTACATTAATCCAAAAAGAGCATGAATAAGGTGAATCTATGGTCATATTTAAATCACCAACATCACCCATAGCTATCTTATCATTATCGCTATCGGAAAATAGAGTAGACTGCTCTTTACCTCTTAAATACCTAGGAGGTGGATGAGATAAAGATTGTCCGACATTAAATTGAGGCATAAGTTACCCCAAATAACAGATGCACTTCATACCAGTTGTTTGTACTGATGCTGTTGTCCATCTTCCATAGATTGTAACACCTTTTGGTATTTCATGTGCCCCAGCATCAAATTGATCTCCACCAAAAGATGAAGCTCCTGCTGTATTTATAAAAGGGTTATCTTCTCCTCTAACATCTGATGTTAATGTACTAAAAGAGCAATCTGTTAAAGCTGTAATTGCTACTATACATCTTCCAGAAGGAGGAGTTACGCTCGTTCCTGATTGGTCTAAAAAAATTGAACCTAATTGACCTAATGAAGCGTTTTGAGCTTCTTGAACGGTATAAGATTGCAATCCTTTGTCAAAACTTAGTGCCATTTATTCTCCTTAATATTCAATCATTCTTTTATATTCTTTTTGAACAGACTCAAAATCTTCTATAGTATTTATGTCTGTAGCCTTTAATTCTTGCATAACGCTTTGAGCATTTGAATCTGATTCAGTTTGTATTTGTTCGCCTTCATAAAATTGAAACTCATCTGGATTGTTACGAGTACCAATCATACTATCATTTTTAATAGCATCTTCTGGAGAGACTTTTAATATATCAGGAGTTTCCTTAGGATCAGGTGTCATATTATATCTAGTCATAGTACGATTTCCTGTCACAGGTGCTTTATGTAATATCTCTCCTTCAGGACCTCTATTTGCCATATCATAAATTGTTTGCCCTGTTGTAGTTGTCATAGGAGCGTCTGTTTTTCTATGATCATATTTAGTCATAGGCTTATCATAATAATCTTTATCTACACTATCATCTCCTGGTCTAAATGGCTGAAAACCTCTATCTTCCATATATTCATAAGCATTTTTTGCTATATTTACAGCACCAGCACCTAATCCCATTTCCATACCTGTTTTTACCAAATTAAGTAACAATGAAATTGGGTTGTCTTTTTGTTTACCTGGGCCTGGTACTTTTGGAAATTTTTGTTTAGTTCTTCCTGCCATTAATATTCCCTTCCTAATATTTCATTTAAGGTTTGCTGAAAATTCCCAGTATATCCTGGAGACTGCATCCTATTTATAAGTCTTCTTTTTTCACTAAGATCTAAATTAGCATAACCATCATTACCTAAATGACTTAAAGCAGATTCGAATTTACTTGCATAACCTTCACCATATTTTTCTTTATTTTTTTCTTCTCTTTTTTCAAGATATTCATCTAAAGCTTTCTTTTTTTCTTCTCTAAAATCTCTAGCTCTACCAAATACTCTCCCATCTTCTCCGCCTTGAAAAAGTCCTTCATCGTCAGTCATTTTAGAAAACATGTCAGACGCTTTTTGACCTACTCCAGAGTTTTTTATTGCATCAAAAACTTTAGCTATAGCCCCATCAAACATTAATATCCTTTATTAAGTATAGGATCATTCGGGTAAATATGTTTGTTTAAGAAATCTCCACCACCTTCTCTTGTCCCAAAAGCTTTTAAAAATTCGTTTTGCATTACCTTACCATCGTTTTGGTATCCAAGTTTATCATAATATGATGATGCGTGGTCTGGATTATTTTCAAAGTAATCAAACATATTGCCTTCTATATTAAAAGCATCTGACCCGTCTGCTCTGTTTCCTCCAAACCTTCCCATGCTAGAAAATCTACCTCCTGTAGAAGTAAAATCATCAACATTAAAAAGACTTTTCTCACCTTTTGCTGAAGAATGCATAAAATCTGTAAAAGCTTTATTTTTACCTGGTTGATCTAATCTATCGTAATCCATAAGCTGTTTCTGTCTTTTCATCTTATCCCCAAAATCTTTAGCTCTGCCAAATACTCTACCTTCTTTTCCACCTTGAAACAAGCCTTTATCATCCTTCATCATTCCCATAATTTTATTCATTATACTCATAATTAATACCCCGCTTCTTCTATTCTAGGATCTTTTTTACCTAATTTATTATATAGTTCCATTTGCTCATCAAATGCTTCCTGAAAAGCTAATTGTCTTTCATCTTGAGTATGTTTTGTTGCATATCTTGTTTCTGGAAACTGATATTTGTCTCTCAACACAGGAGAGTCATCATGTAAACCATCCACAATATTCATTATATTACTTTTGCCTTCAAAGGCATCAATTAGTTCATCTGCTGTGTATTGACCCCCACGCCCAGCCATGCCATATTTACCTTGTGTCATATAAGGCTGATCATAACTAGGTTTGCCCCTACGGGATGTCATAGCATCACTAGATAATTGTAAGTATTTGTCACGGTCTTCCCAACCACCAACTGTTTCGTCAGCATCTCTATCATAGATTCTTCCTCCTGAAAATTCCTCATAAAACTTAGGATCTTTTCTAAATTCGTCATACGCAGAAGATATAAGGTCATAGTCATCATCACTAAATAAACCTCCATCACCAATACCATAACCATAATGAAAGCCAGGGTATTCAGATGTTTGAAAATTCCCCTCCTCATCCATATAAGAAGTTTCAGCATATTTTACTATATCTTTAAAGCCCATATTTGAAACATCTTCACCAATATCGTATCTACCAGTTCTTATACCTTCTATTCTATCAAGTATACCTTCTTCCCCACCATGCGCTCTAGCATATTTTAATTGTTTTAATCCTTGAGCTGTTGGATTGTCTGCCCACGCTCTAACATCATCTGAGATATTAGGTCCATAAGAAGAGCCACCAGAAGATGTAACGGGACTAGATTCATTTTCAGATTTGCCAAATTTACCAGCAAAGGATTCAGCTGCATCTTTTACTCTTCCAAATATTCTGCCCTGTCTACCTCCCTGAAACAAACCTTTGTCATCTCTCATTTTACTCATTATATTTTTAATTACATCACTCATTTTATCTCCTTCTAATCGTTTTAACAGGAGGCAAAGTATTTAAAGCAGCCTCACCTTGTTTACCTTTATTACCATATCTACCACCTGCTTCAGGTCGGTACCATTGCCTTGTATCCATATGATTTTCCCACATATCGTTCATAGGCGAAAACAAAGGATGAGAGTCAAGGATATGTGTTGTATTTAAAAGATGCATAATTGCATCCATAGTCATTTCTGTATACCTTAGACCACCTTTTACACCCTGTCTCTTTGAATTTACAAGAGTATTAATTATATCTGGATCATAATTTTCAGTTCTCCATGCTCCTTTTTTAGGAGAGTACATATCATTAGCAGGCATACTGTTTGGATCTGCGTCTAGTTTTCCTGCCAAAGGGCCTTCGTTCCAATTAAACATTTTCATTACACCATCTACTTCAACTTCATAGTAGTTTCCATCACTGATAGAACCCATATTGCCTATTATTGAAACATTTTCTTTTTCAGAGGTGTCTGCATGCTCTGTAGGATTATTGTACTTATCCCATTCGTAGTCAGCACGCCTTTTTTGACCACCTTTCGCTTCAGAATAACCTTCTGGATCAAGACCTTCCATCTCTTTTTCCCATGCTTTATTCTGCTTTTTTTCTGCCCTTTTGTTTCGTCTGTCTTCGACTCTATTTTTAATATAATCTAAGATACTCATTCTATCTCCTTTGGCCTTTCCGCCTCCGCTAACTTATCTTTACTAAACCCTTGAAATACAGCCCCAGTAAGTTGGGTAACTTGAGTTTTATTTTTATCTTCTAAATCCATTATATCTGCAAGTTTAAATAAAGCTTTTAACTTTGTTTCATCCTTTTCAGAAGACATAGCAATAGTATTAATACTCTTTAATATACTACTTTCATCTATGCCTAAATCCTCTAAAACAGGTTTTAATTCTTCCTTCATAGCCGTTTTTATCCTCGTAGTTTTTACTAATTGTCCAGCCCGCATTCCAGCATAGTGCGGGTCATTCGTAGGGAACGCCTTTAGATACGCCTTGCGGGCATCCATTCCAGATGCTAAATACTGGACAAATTCATGTTCCCTACTTGATAGATTCTCTCTATCTTCAATTCTTTGGTTTCTCTCTACATGACCACCTAGACTGTATATATTGACTCTTCTAGATGTATCAAGCTTGGTCTTCTCAGACACGATAAAAGTGCCTGTACATGTACCTATATATTTTTGTGTTCTTTCGGTTCCATATGGCTTTACCATAGTACCTTCTCTTAAGATCTGAATAACGCACCCATCATCAGCCTTAACCCAATCACCTAAAGTTCCTTTTCTCCAGTTATAGAGATAGTCTATATCATTAGGTATTTCATCAGCATCTTCAAAGACTGTGTGTTCTATTTTATTTACTTTATATACTCTCATATAACCCTAAACCCGCCAGGGTTTAGATTAGCTTATTCCTATATCTGTACTATCAGAATGTTTTAATAAGTATTGTCCCATCTCATCTGTTATGGGTATATCTTGTCCATTTACCTCTATAACATAAGTAACGTTCTCTTCTAATTGCTCAGATAAATGATCAATCTCATCACTTTCTGGATCATAAATAATCTTTAAACTATACTCTTTTCTCATATTAGATACTCCTAACCCCTGATAAATTAAAAATTTTTTAAAATTTTATTTAACTTTAAATTTCGCCTTGAGCCAGTTATCTTCTCCCATACTCAAACTTATATTAAAGCACTTTTTATCAGTTGTCGGGGACAATCTAGACTTCTATATGAACTAGCAACCCAACGTCTGACCCTCTACTTGCTTGTTAGGCCTTCAAGGGTGATAATCAAATTTCTTCAATTACTGATGGCTATAATATAAAACATAAAATATCACAAAACAAAATAAAAAAAGGGAAGGTTTCAAAAATTGTAGCATTTTGGTATACGGCCTTTATACAAAGGGTACCCCCTTAACAGGGGTTTTTCACTATCGTGATTACGTTATTTTCTATTTAGATTAATTAATTACTTTTTGGTCAAACTTAAAAGGAGAAACAAATGGCTGAGAAAATATCTAAGAGATATGATAGAACTAATAGAGTACAAATGGATAGTGAATATTCTTTGGACCCTAAGAACCCTTTAGATGCATCACTAATAGGTGCACAGATAAGGTTTAATGCAGGTGCTGAGTCTGCACAAGATGTAGCTAATGCTGCGGAAATGACATCAGCGTTCAAGGTCAAGAACCCAAATAACACTGGGCCTAAGACTGTATTTCTAGCGGAAGTCTACAAATTGACTAATGGCACAGATACTATTGAAGTGTCAAAGGAAGCATGTGATATGTTCCGTGATGAAGGGTGGAAGCTTACTGGTGTTACTACCAGAAAGATCCAAGGATAGATTGTATTGGTATTGAGTGGGAGATTTACTCCTACTCTTTACCTTTACTTATTAAACCTATTAAACTATTACCCTAACAGACATAATCGGGGACTAGCTGTATTAGGTCTATCAATAGGCGTATGTGTGTATAGTATATATATACCAACATATAGGACACATTAGAATTAACTAACTCTTAACCAATAAGGAGACGCTATGTCAAAACCTAGTGTAACAAATGTAATACCTGATGATATTAGATCACAGGATAGTATGGATAACCAAGTGCAAGCTTTCTTAGTTGCAATGAGGGATATTCTAGATACTCAATGTAAAATGATGATGGATAAGGATAATTATGTTGAGCGTGAAAGGGTAGAGAAATTAACTCTGCCAAAAGGTTGGAAGGTTATATCTACCTAAACAGATACGGAGATAGTTTGGTAACTAATGATACTAACGCCACAGTGCTGAGGTATATAACATGGGTTCGATTCCCATTTCTCCACAATAAAGCTAATTGGTTGATGTGTGTATGTATAGGTGGTGGCCGCCATTTATATGTTACACATCTTCAGTGCTAAGCTTGTAATGGGTAATGTGTTCTAGACGCCCACAAGCATACTATCTCAGCGATGGCTGACATGTCTAACAAATGTTAGGGGTGTAAGGGAGTAAATATCCTGATAGTAGTACATGTCCTCTAAACTAACTAAATGTTATGTCAAAATGAACATGATAGAGTTTAGAACGGTACTAATGAGTCTATGAGTCAGTCCTACGATGACTTACGTGACAGTTAGTTCAAGTAACTTTACATGATGAATAGGTAGCGCAAGCCTGTTTAAATGTAGCAGCGACAGTTGTATTGTTATGGTATCGTGACCCGCAAGGGCATAATGGACATTGGATATGTAGTGTGTAAGGCTAATACCGACAAACACAGCACACCTAAGCTTTTAACTAATAATAACCTGGAGGAATTATGGCATTTGTATTTGATTTTATATATGTAGTTGATACAGTACTAACAATAACAGTGAAAATATACTTAATAAGAGTATTATACTTGTTTATTGTTGAAAAACGTTGGCCTAAATGGCGAATAACTAGCTAATTGGTAGGAGAAATGATCTATAGGGGTGACAAGCCCAAAACAGCTATAGATCTGTTGGCACCCATCATCGATTGGGATTGACCAGAGGCAAAGCCGCGCAAGCTGAGCTGTTGGTGGGTGCTTACTTAAAATATTAAGGTAAATTAACAAAATACCTTAAATAATTAGGGCTGTAGTGACAGGCGAGTGGTAGATGTGTCAATCAATACCAATAGAAAGCCACTAACGAGGGTCAATCAGCCCTATAATTTAGGAGGGATAATGAGTAAACATAGTTATAGACATAAAAAATATGATGAAACTATAATGCAAACAAAAACAGTATCAAATATAGTTGAGTCATTAGAAAATGGAATAAAACATAGAAATTTAAAAGAAGTAGCACACTTTCTAATTGAGAAGAGAGCCTTATCATTATATAAAGCTGATAGAAGAAAAGCTAATAGTAATGACAGGAAAACTACTGTTGACAGTAAAGTAAGAAGATTAAAAGAACTAGGTTATGAAATAACTAAGGAGGGAGAATGATGGGATTTGATTTAAGTGGTGTTAACCCTAAAATACATAAACCAGAAACTGAATATAAGCATTATAGAGAAGATAGTGATATGTGGATGACTGAAGACGAAGAAAAACGTAAGAAATACTTTAATGAAATGGATGACTATCATAATGCTAATCCTGGAGTATACTTTCGCAATAATGTATGGTGGTGGAGACCTTTATGGGACTTTGTATGCCTACAATGTGATGATTTTATGACTGATGAGCAAAAAATGGGTGGTGCTTATAATGATGGTAAGCTGATAGATCAAGAAACAGCTGCTAAAATAGGCACAAAACTAGAAATATTGCTCAAAGATGGTACTGTTAAAAGATGGGAGAAACATATTAAGACTAGAAATGAAGATTTAGCTAAAGATGATGATGAAGACAAGAGATTTATGTCTAATTATCCATTTTCACAAGATAATGTAGAGAGTTTTGCTAAGTTTTGTCTAGAATCAGGAGGATTTGAGATATGTTAACATTTATGCCAGTAAGAACTGAAGATGATGTAATGAGAGAGTTAATTGAAGTCAAAAATAAACAATCTGTCCTAAGAATTAAAGAAAATAAGCTAATTGATGAGTTAGTTAGCATAAATAGGGAGGAAAAAGATGTTTAGTATGGGCTATTTAATAGTACAAGCAACAGTTTTAGCAATAATACTTGTTGTTATCTGGTATTTTATATGTAAAAAATGGGGAGATGACCTATGGATGTAGGAATGTTAGAATCAAACATGAGAGTTTTAAAAAAAACTGTTAAATATCTGCCTGATGGAAGAGTAAAAGAGTCTGTTGAGATGCAAATTAAACAGAATTTAAATGAAATTGATGACTTTTTCGATCAATTAGCAGATGAAGCAAAATTTATTGAATCATATGAACAAACAAACCAATAGGAGGCTATATGGCAACCAAAACAATCAAATTTCTACAAGGTGGAGGCTTTGTAGAGAGACAAACTAACGCTGATACTGTTGAACAACTAAGAGGTGAATTTCCAGATGACATATCTTCTGGCTCATCTGTTGCTGTTAATGGAGTATCTGTAACTAATACACATGCTATTGAAGAAGGTGATATTGTTGCAGCTGTTAATAACAACAAATCTGGTGGTGATCAGTAATAAATAACTTTAAAGGGAGATGTAAGCCCTCATATACTAGGCTTTCTCCCTTTAATTAACCTTGGAGGGTATATGGATTATAGAGATTATGATTGCATTGTAGATGGAACTATAGAACAATGTATTGAATCAATAGAAGTAGAAGATCTTGGGGAACACATATATTATGGCCCTCAAGCTGAAGTAATGGAAAAATTACAACAATTTAATAATAGACATAGAGGTGACTTAGAAATTACTAAAACATTTAAGTGGAAACGTGGTTCTTATGATAGAGTAGCTGAACTTATGATGAGAGGTCTTGGATTTAGAAGAAGAGCTAGTGGTATGTATAATTATTTAAGTAGAGAAGAATGGTTTAAAAATCATGAATGGGACAGAATACAGCGTGCTTTAAGAGAAATTGATAGTATGTTATATAATTTAAGAGGTATGGGTGAAGTATGGTTAGATGACCCAAGTGTTCTTGTTGAAAGAAAGAACTTATATTCTAATTATATGTCTGAAAAGTGTGAGCTAGCTGATGAATTAATAGATAATATAGATATAATGCAAGAAATGTATCATCAATTATTTGTTCATCCAACATCACGCTCTAGTCAAAGATATATGTTAGTAAGTACACTTAGAATAAGACCAGGTGTAATGAAAGTATATATGACAGATGGTAGAACAAGTCAAAATGAGGCTGAACATATAGAGAATATAGCATGTGAAACTGATTTGTATATTAATAATATTACATATCCACTTAGAACTATGACTAGAAACTCTAACTTTGATCGTCCAAACTTTGATGTTCAAACATTAGGTCAAGTAGAACAACCAAGTGATAAAGGTTATCTAGCATATCCATTTATTTCTGGAAGCAGACAATGGCGTAGTAATGGATTATTTGGTGCTAGTGTATGTTATGGTGATGAATCAAATGATGTGTATGCAGCACTTAATAAATATGATATGGCTTCATTTGTATTACAATCTATTAATTGGGCTACAACTTATACTAATATAACAGGTCCACATAATAATATTAAACATATGTATCATGGTGAACCAGCAAAATTATCTGAAAGATACAGAACTGTATTTGGTACAAATAATATGGATCAATGTAATTATGAACCAGATGGACATAATGATTATTGTGATGTACAAGAATGCACATTTAGATCTCAATGTCCTAGTTATAAGAACGCTCATCCTGAACCAGTTACACCAGAACAAGCTGAACAAATGACGCTTCAATGGGCTACTAGAATGGGTGGTGTAGGATCAAATAATCCTCACAATTTACAGCCAATACAAGGTGATCGTGAGCAATTTGACGTTGAACAACTTAGAGAACTAATAAATACAGACGAGGAGGAATAATGAAAGTATATATCTTAAAAGACTGTTGGGATAAAATAATAAACTATGCAAAAGCTGCTTATCATGGTGAAAAAGCTGAAATAGGTGGTATGAGTGTAGTTACTCAAGATAAAGATGGTGATTGGTGGATAGAAGATCCTCAAATCTTAAACCAAGAGATTGCAGGTACTACTTGTGACCTTGATAAAGAGGATTTGGCTAAATACTATACACAAATGGCTGTAAAATACAAGGATACTAACTTTAGGTTCTGTTGGTGGCATAGTCATCACACAATGGATGCATTCTGGAGTGGTACTGATTTATCTAGCATAGATGAGTATGGTGAAGGAGAATCTGATCTATCATTTGCTCTTGTTGTTAATCTTAAAGAAGAATATAAATGTAGAATATCTGTATGGAAACCATTACAAGTCCATCAAGATGTTGAGCTTGAGATAGTTGGTAAAGAAGATGTAGAAATACCTCTTGAGATAGTAACTGAAGTTAAAGCTAAGTGTAGAACTAGATCATTAAGCTCTTATCAAACTGGCTATACTAGACTACCATCACAAGGTCGTCAATTAAGTTTGGGTAATTATGGTTTTGACACCAGAGGTATGTCTAGTAGTTATAAATTGTTAGAAGATGATTGTATGGGGATTAGACCTACAGAACAAGAAGCTACTAATTTTGAAGCTAAATGGGAGTATGCTAGTAACAAAGTGCATGAATATATAAGACAATTTAATACTGGTAATTGGAATATGCATAAGTATAAATCAGCCATTAATAATACTAATAAACAATTAGAACCTTATGGTATAGAAATAGATGTTCTAAATAAAGCAGAATTAAAAGAGTTTATTGAAATGGAATCAGCTCCTTATGAGTTGTTACATTGTATTGATGGTAAATATGCTGAAATTGCTGAATCATTAATAGATTGTGCATCTTATAATAATATGTATCAAGGAGTGTGGATATGATAAATACTAGAAGTCAAGACATCGCAGACTTAAAAGGCGTAGAGTTTCATATTGTAGGTTGCGGGGCTATCGGTAGCTCCGTGGCCATGCAATTGGTTAGACTTGGTGCAGACAACTTCTATTTATATGATTTTGATAAAGTTGAAATACCTAATATAGGTGTAAGTCAATACAATGAACAAGATGTAGGGCTACCTAAAGTAGGTGCTTTAATAAATCATATGAAAAGAGTTAATGTAATGATTAGGGTAGAAGGAATAATAAGTAAATTTAAATCTTATGAAGGTGGCAAAGAAGGTATATTAGTTCTAGGCTTAGATAGTATGAAGGCTAGGAGAAATATAGTTGAAATGCTAGTAAAATGTCCTTATAAACCTAAAATAGTAATAGATGGTAGAATGGGTGCTGAACATTATCAACAATACATATATAACAATATAACAATGTCTCAATATGACAAGAATTGGTATTCAGATGATGAATCAGATCCAGAACCATGTACTCGTAAAGCTACATCTTATTGTAGTAATATGAGTGGAAGTTTTATAGCAAATGCTGCAAAGAACATTGTTATGAAACAACCATATTTTAAAGAAGTTACATTCAATTTCTCAACATTAATACTTGATAAAAAGAATTTAATTTCATAACTTATAAGCCCTTCATTTCGAAGGGATCTTACGCACACGGAACGAGGTAGATATTCCCTTTCTGCCTCTTCCATTAAATAGGAGGAAATCAATGAGTGATATTGATATTTCTAAACAAACTGGTATTGCTAAAGATGTACTTACAGCAAAAGCCAAAAACGAATCAAATGAGAAATCTTTTGATCAGTCTTATGATAGAAGATGTGATGAATGGAAATCGCCTGAAATAGACAAATTAGCTGAAGCATTGGCTAAAGCTCAGTCTGAAATGGAAGGTGCTAAGAAAGAAAGTACAAATCCATTCTTTAAATCTAGCTATGCAGACTTACATGCAGTAATTAAATCATCATTTCCACATTTATCTAAACATGGTTTATCTGTGTCTCAAGGTAATGAAATGATTATGGGAGCTGTGTGTGTAACAACAACATTAATGCATTCTTCTGGTCAATGGATAAGATCTAAAGTTAAACTTCCATTAGCTAAGAAAGATGCTCAAGGCGTAGGTTCTGCTATTACATATGGTAGAAGATATGGCCTTTCCGCAATTGTAGGCATCGCTCAATATGATGATGATGCTCAATCTATTAGTTAACTAAAGGAGAACACAAAATGGTTAGAACATTAACTGTTAAAACAGGTGGCGGGTCCAAGTTTTCAACTGGATGGCACACCAAGCTTATAAACAAAGCTGAATATGGTGACTTTAATGGCACTAAATACATTGACTTAAATTTCGAAGATTGGCCTGAGTCAATGAATATGCGTGTATATGAAAAGAAAAATGCTAGTGGTGAAGAATTTGCTATTGGCAATCTATTTAGATATGCAAACGCAGGTATTACAAGTGCCTTAGAAGGAGCTAATAATACAAAAGTAATTAAACTAGATGATAGTGCTGATGCATTAATAGGTAAAAGTGTTAATGTATATGTGCATAAAGATGGAAAGTTTTCTAGAGTGTTAAATCAATGCGCTCCAACAGAGTTTGAGAACGCTGCTGAGAAATTTAATGCTGATGATGTTCAATTCTGGAAAGAAAGAGCAGAGAAATACTTTAAAGAGTATGTACAGCCTAAACTAGAAAAGAAATCAGATGATATTATTGATACTTCTGATTCCTCCGAGAGTGACGATATACCATTCTAGTGAGTAGGTAATCGTTAATTTATAGGGAGGCAACAACTGGTCCTGTAAGTCCTGGCGAACGTTAACCAACACGATGGCATGGCAAAGGAATATGTGAGTCTCCCTATATAACTAAAAAGGAGGAATATGAGAGCAACAGAATTTATGCATTTTATCAATATAGACCCTAAAAAACTAAAATTAGGGCAAAACCTTAAAGGTGATTCATACACTCATTTAACTATAAGAATGGTTACTAAAAGAGCTAGATATGAACATCAAACTGAACTTAGGCAACAAGAAAAAGATCGTAAAAAAATAGCTCAAGAAATCAGAGAATATTTTAGGAGGAAAAAGAAATGACAGAACTATATAAAGAGTTCGCATTAGGAGTTAGTAATAGACATAACTTCCAGGCAGCAGATAAAATCTCTGATTGGATGGGCACAGATAGCGATACATTTATGTCTTTATATGACTATGATGAGCATGTAGTAGAGTTTTATGCTAAAAATAAATCTCTATCAGGATATGATGGTTTAATATATATGCCTGATGAGTTTGTGTTAGATGTGGATGGTGAAAGTGTATGGGAAGCAGCACAAAAGACTGCAGGATTACTTATACGCTTAGAAGAGTTATTTGTTCCTTACTATATATACTTTAGTGGTAGAGGATTTCATATACATATATCAGAAACAGCATTTAAATGGAGACCTAGTAAGAACTTGCACATAAGAGTGAAAGAAGAACTTACTAAACATGGTATATTTGAGTATGCTGATCCATCTGTTACTGATAAGTCTAGATTAATACGTGTACCTAACACTTTAAACACTAAATCTGGATTATGGAAGGTACCGTTCCCACAAAAAGCATTATATGAAAATAGTGTGTTAGAAAGAACTATTAACAAATGGTGTAAAAAGCCTAGAGAAATAGATTTAGAGCATACTTTAGAATGCAAAGAAGTGTTTGATGTATTTGACAAGGAAGAAGTTAAAGAAAAGCAGCCTGTTAAAGTTGCAAGCACTAGAGATCCTGTTAATACTAATTGTATACAGAAGATGATGGAAGGTGCACCACATGGTAAACGTCATATGGTAGCTCTTAGAATAGCATCTTACTTAAGATGGAATTTTCCAGAGAATGTAGTAAGACTTATTATGGAAGATTGGCGTATAAAGGTTAGTAATGAAGCTCAAAGTGAGTTTAAACCTGAAGAAATGGAAGGTATAATAGAAGGTTGTTATACTGGACATGATGGTCAAGGTTATAGATATGGTGCTGATGATCCTGTTATTAAGTTTTACTGTAACTCTAGATGTACATTACATAGAGGCGCTAAAGCTGAAAATATGATGGATTCTAGCAGTATGGAAAATGAACTTATCAACTTCTATGCACAAGATCTTAAACCTATTAACTTAGGTGAGCCATATGGGCAGAACTTTCCTGTATATCCAGGCGAAACTGTCATAATCCAAGCTCCACCAGCTAGTATGAAGACTATGTTACTACAAAACTGGGCTAATTACTTCAAGAAACAAACATATTTTGTTGAAATGGAGATGTCACCAAGACAAATATGGTCTAG
>VTLG01005704.1_pt1 | contig 53797 bp, 88 predicted proteins | sample 4694571 | NCBI WGS metagenome assembly VTLG01 (sample SAMN12604809, study PRJNA352737) | marine metagenome | biome: ENVO:00000447; feature: ENVO:00000209|ENVO:00000569|ENVO:01000036; material: ENVO:00002151; isolation source: viral sequences binned using virsorter ... | reverse complement strand
TCTAAACTTGCTGCTTGTCTTGCTGCGTCTCTTTGTCTTTGCAGTTCTTGTAAAGCTCTATCTTGAGCAGTTAAGAAACCACCTGATCTTATTCTAGACAAAACCTCTCCTAAACCTCTACCTAAACCTCTCTGTCTTTCTTCGGCAGTTAATCTGGCTCTTGAACCAAAAGCTGATTGACCACCTCTTGCTATATCAGATGCTCTTTGCGCTATATCTTGTTGCGTAGCAGCACGCAGAGTATCATCTATGGTCTGTTGAACCACCTGTTCTTCAAACGGATTAAAAAATTGACCTGTCATGCTTGGATCAAAGCCACGTAAAGAACCACGTAAAAGTTGCCTTGCACTTGGCCCACCAAAACCTATACTGCCTTGTAAAGCTCCAAGTCCTCGACCAAAAGATTCTTGAGCTGTACGTAAAAATGGTTGAAACGATCCAATACCTGCTCTAGCTATTTCTCTTGCACTTATCTCATCAGGGCTAAGACCAGCTGTTTCTTGTAATATTGCTGGTTGGTCTAATATAGCTTTTTGGGCAGCGTCAGTAGCTTGTCTAATTAAACCAGGCGTATCAGTTGAACCAAAATAAAGTTCTCTAACAAAAGGATCAGATAATATTTCTGTTGGCTGTATTGAAGTAAGGATTGGATTTATTTGTCTAGCCATTAAATAGCCTCAAATGTTTTCATCAATTTACGCATGTTTTTTACGCCTGCCTCTCTTGATGGGCTAGAAGTTTTGACTAACTCTATACCACCCTTAGATGTTTTGACATTGTATGCGCCTGCTCCACGTGTAGCTTTTGCAGTCATTACAAATTCGCCATCGCTTAACATCGCAGGTATGTCATCTGAAGTGCCTGTGCCTGGGCCTGCTGACTCTCCGCCTTGACGCATATCTAATTCTTTTACAGCCTCTCCGCCAACAGCGAATTGTAGTGCTTTAGGTGCTGGTAATAAACCAAAATCTTCTCTACTGCCGCCTGTCCCTAAGTTTTGAGCCATTTGGTATCTGCCCAACTGATCCATCGTTGTAGCTGGTGTAGCTGCAAGACCGCTTTCGTCTCTTTTTGCTCCGTAATATGAAGCCAAACCATATAGGGCAGGTATTGTTAAGTTGCCCCCAGCAAGACTACCAAATAAACCACCTATACCTGATTGTTGGCCTTGTCTAACGGGATCAGATGGCCTACCGCGTAAAGTATCTTCTATCATTCCAATTTGACTTTGACCAGGTGTGCCTGCCATTATTTGCCCTTTAAGTAAGTCCTCACCAACTTTTAAAAAATCTGGTGTTTTGCCTTTACCTAATATTCTTCTACCTAAATTAAAGTCCATCCCTGACTCTGGATCGGTTGTTTTTCCTCTATTAAAAAATCCACCTATACCGCCTCTTATCGCGGCTGCTCTGTCTAGTATACCTTTACCGCCTAGAACGCTAGAACCAATACCGCTTGGGATTCCTAATGCAGTCCCCACTTTGCTTAAACCTGCACCCAAAGCTCCACCTACACCAGGTATAAGTAACGCACCAGCTACAGGAGCAACTTTCTTAACGACTTTTTTAATTTTTTTGAATACTTTAGAGAGAAAGCCAAACTCAGGTAAGCCTGTAAGTGGGTTCAAATCCATATCGCCGTTGCCAACAATATATTTATTTGGATCTACACCATACTTACTGATTGAATTTAAAACGTAGGTTTTTAAAAGTGGATTATCGCGTAAAACTTGTGCTGGTATTAACATCTCATCTTTTGCAACGTGTGCAAGATAAGAATCCTCGTTTCTACCCATCGCGGCTAAGGTTGCCAAACCTTCTTGTTTTTCTTGTAGCATACTATCTCTCATATGTAACTCTTTAATTTTACAGGGTTATCGTTATATCACCTGCTATCTTTATCGATACATCCCCTAATAAACCCTGGGCTTCAAAGCCTTTTGGATCTGGTTCATTCATTAAATCAATAAACTCAGTTCCGTTAAATATTTGCAACACTCTGGTTGATGTATTAAAGATTAGCGTGCCAAGATTAAAATTTAATTTGTCACGTTCAATAGTCGATAACTGTAAAGTATTATCAGGATCTATTGAACCTAAGTTTATCTCTAAAATCCTTACAAGTCTATTAAAAATATCAGGGCTTACATCATCTGTAGCTATAGGTAAGCGTGTTGGTAACAGCTTACTCATTTTCTACCGTCTTGCTTTATATCCATCCTAGTGGCACCTAAACGCCAACCTACTGATAAATTACCATCGTTTACTGCATCATCATTTGATTCTAAGCGCAAAACAGCTTGTCTTGCTCTTGCCCTAATATGCAGTTGATTAGTATCGCTTTTTACCTCACTTGTCGATTTAGTGCTGAGTGTAGCTCCATTACCGTTTCTTGTTTTTACTACAAGGTTTACAGAGCCGTTGTTTGGATCCTCAATAAATCTAACATCAGGTAAAATCCTTCTAATAAATTGAAAGCTATCACCATCGCCTAAATCAAAATCAGAACTTTCAATAAATACACCAGTCATAGGCGAACCATCGTCGTTAAAGCCTATTTCATGTTGAAACAACTTACTGGTAGATGTAGCTTGTGGAAACGACTCTACGCCAGAATCTAACCATGCAGTTCTAGAAAGTTGACCGTAATACCAAACCTTATCTTGAAAGTTATAAATAACGTACCTATCCACTTCATTAGATGTTGATGATGGATAAAACCATCCTACTTCGTTTTCTTTGGTGTTTGTAAAAGCATTTATTTTAAAAGCCTGACTTTGGTTTATGTCAGAAAATACATAATTTAAAACATTACAAGGTAATTTTTGAACTGATCCGTTGTATATATAAAAATTGTCATACGACATAAAATATATCCCTTGCGGAGCAGTTACTGACGCTTTAGGCCCAATCAATCCTGATGACTCATTAATTAAATTAACTCTGAAAGTAAAAGGCGGTCCAACAAACTGCATACTATAAACAGCTGTATCAGTAAATATAACTATCTCTTGTCTTGATTTAACAGCGCCAATAATTTGCGATCCTGATGATAATCTTAGTGATCCTGCTGTATTCGTAATTTTGGGCTCAAACTCTAATTCGTTTTCTTGATCTGAGAAAGCAATTAACATCGGATCAATAGTCCCAGTTCTAGCTGTACCAGCATCATTAATTGGATCAGCACCTAATACTATAAGATGCCTATCTATCTCAGATGTGATTACTTGCAACCCAACTGTAGGCACTAAATTAGCTCCTGTGCGTGTTGAAAGATTTACAGCTCTAATGGTGATTCCGTTGCTTTCTATCCATTCAAATATACCTGCTCCTCTTGCGTTAATAATTAAATTTTCACCAAAGTTATCATGTGTCCAAATTCTAAGTTGGTTTACCGAAGATAAGCTGGTTGAAGAACCCCAAGTCCCATCTCCCCAAGGATTTACACCCCAGCCCGTAGATGCTACAAAGTTATCAAGACCAGTATTGACTTGATAAGCCCCTACTACAGAGCTTCCACCATTACCTGTATCGCTTGAGTTAGCAGTTACAGTAGAGTCGCTTGTGTCTTTAGCCTCTATTGTATAACTATTGGCATTAACTACAGTTGCTACTTGATACTCTTGATTTAAAACTGCTGCTGTTATATTACCACCCAAGCTAGATGCACCACTAAATGTAACAAAATCATTTTGTACTGCACCATGCGCTGTATCTGTTACTGTGATGGTTGCATCGCCATTTGACGCAGAAAATGTAACATCACCTGCTGATGTGGTAAGTCTTATAGGAGTTACATCATTAAAATTATTACCCTCTTTAATGTAATATTTTAAATGTGTGCCGTTGCCTAAGTATTTGGTGCCGTCTAGTGCTATCCAGTTATGTAAAGCTCTTGAAGTTCCTAAATATGTGCTTGATGTTATTTCTTCCCAACCAGCGAATTTTTCAGGTCTACCCTGCCTAAATCTTATTAAATTACAATCAAACCAACCGCCCTCATTGTCATATTGAGTCCCCTCTCTAACAATACCTGGTCTGAATGTTAATTTACTTAATGGCATCTACACCTCAGTCCAGTCTTTGCCTTCAAACAATAAAGCCTCTGCTTCTCTACGCCTCACTAAACCTTGCAAAACTTTACCGTTGCTTTTATTCCAACGCTTAATTTGATTTGGCACTTCTTCGTATTCTTTATTGTTTAAAACTTTTAACATGGTGCTGTTGTTTAAATTAGTTGATCCTAAATTGTATGTCCAAGAAACCAAAGCATCAAATTGACATTGTTCTAAATCTACATCTACTGCTTTTTCTACATACTCACAATATTCATCTAGTTCATTCAGCAACATATTATCAGCTTGTTCTTTAGATATAGTCATACCTTCTTTCACATTTTTTGTATGACCATAACCTATAGTCCAAACTCCTGCTGCGCATTTGTAAGCCTCAAGCTCACAACCTTCAAACCTTTTTATTAAAGATATACCTTCGTTTGATATGTTCATATTAATAATCCCCCCATATTTTAGTTTTTTTACCACCATCGTATTCAACCGCGTGGCCTTCGTTGATAAGAAGCTGACAAATATCTTTGCCATCTTCTGTATAAGGTATTGCAAGTATTCTGCCATATTTACCCTTGCCAAATGATTTTATAGTTATAGATCCTATACATAATTCTTTTAATCTTTCTTTAGCAGCTAAACCTAATTTCTTTTCTGCCAAATCGCGAGTCCTTGACTCAGGCGTGTCTATGCCTGCCAACCTGCAGCGTTGTTTATGCAGACGGACATCAAAGCCTAAGTCAAGGGTAACATCAATTGTATCGCCATCAACCACTCTCTCGATAGTTGCTTTGTATATATATGGTTCTGGTTTATTGCTCATTTTTCTTAGTTGTTACAGTTCTATAATATACAACAACATCTTTTAACTCAGTAATATACCTTTTTATTTCTTGCATATTGTAAGCCATCACTTCGTAATCAGGTATTGTCATAGCTAGAAACACTAGCTCGCCTTCTTGTTTTTCAATTCTAGCCAACTGTTCTTCCCAATTATCGGGCGTTACTGCAATCCATTGTAGTTGTTTGAGATTAATTTCTCTTGGCATTATAGGTTGTACGATTGTACGCTCTATCGGTTTTGCAGTTACTTGTATTGGATTAGTTGGAAGTAGGCTGCAACTGGAGCCCGCTATCAAGATCATCAATAGTAACGCTGATTTTCTCAATATCTTCCATGATATGTTTTGTACCATTATTTATTTTCCTCTCCATTTCTACTGGATCACTTAATATTTTAGCCGTAAGTTGATAGTTTTGTATAAACTGTGTATAACGGTTTAGTTCTCTTTGAGCCGCTTGACTTCTGATTGTCATATCTTGAAGTTGCTTGGCTTGATTATTAAAGTCTTTTTGAATGGTTTTTATTGTTTCTTCTTGCGTAACAACAGCATTTTGCAATTTAGAATTATTCGCTACAAGTATTTGATTTTGACTAAAGAAGTAGTAGCAAGCACCTAATAATACCACTACGATTCCTGATAACACTTTACTCATTATTCATGCACCAATGCCACGCATCATTATCAGAATGTAAAAAATCTTGACATCTTTTAAATTTCTCACGCCATTCGTTAGAATCAAACCTATCGTCCCATTCTAGTGGTTTTTTTGGTGTTTCTATAAAATTACTATGTGTTGTACAGCTTACTAGACTAGCCAGCAAGAGGATTTTTATTGTTGTCTTTGATTTCATCTACTTGTTTATCCAAACTTTCTATATCTGCTTTTATTGTTGCAATATCTGTTTTTATATCAGTAACATCAGGCACTTCAATATTGTCTATCTCTTTTTCTAAGAACTGAACAGATGTTTCTATAGAAGCAAAGCGCTCTTCGATAATTTTCATCTCATCTTCTGCTTCATCTACTCCGCCTATTTTAGCTTCAAGATTTTCTAATCTATTTACATATGTTGCACCTGTATAACCAAAACCAGCTAGGGTGCCTACTATAGAAACTAATGCGATTATTTGTCCTGTTTTGCTTTGAAACCAATCCATATCTATCTCCAAATTTCAGGCTGATTATCAATCATGCTTTGTAAGTTATTTATATTTTGACTCGCATAATTATAAAAAGCATTTATATTGTCATCTATTCTAACAGACGAATATATATCTTGAGAAGTGTACCAATCACTAGCATCTGGTATGACATATTGTGTATAACTATTAAATTGTGGAACATATCCTATCAAGGCAACTAATCCTGATTCATCACTATATTCACCTGTAGCTTGTTGTTCTTCTTGCATTTCTTCTTGCTGAGCTTCTATGTTTTGAGCGATAATTTTATCTGCAATTTGATCTGCTTCAGATTGAGTCATAACACCACCTATAGCAGTATCTATCTCGCCTTGAACATTTTGAACCTGAACATCAGCCATCACTATTTCAGCACCACCATCAACACTATTCATAGGAGTGATATTTACACTTACAGACCCATCTATATCATTACTTAATGATAAAACTTGATTATTTTGGGCTGTAGCACTTGCAAATTGATCTGATATGCTTGGCGAAGATGTAGTGCTTATACCACCAGATCCTGATGCAGAACCACTACCAGATGTGTTTGCAACCGTAATATTTGAAGATTGATTGTTTTGTATAGAATTACCAGCTGTAGAACTAGCTGTAGCTGTATGTAACGCATTTTTAACCACTTGTAGTGCTACTGATCGTAATTTTTTATTACTACCAGGACTTTCATTTTCTACAATATCAAGCTCTTCAACAATCTCCTCTAAAACTTCTTCTGTTAATTCTTCCTCTCTGTCAGCCAATCTCTCTTCTCTAAGCTCTTCAAATACTTCTTCTAATTCTTCAAAAACTTCCTCAACAGCTTCTTCTTCAAATATATCTTCTACAAACTCTTCTTCAGGCTCATCACTTTCAGCTACTCTTTCTTCTCTAGTCTCTTCTCGTGTTTCTCTCCTTTCTTCCTCAAACCAATTATCAAGTTCCTCTATGGTGTTAATCACTAAAAAACTTTCAGGCTCAGTAAAATCCTCTACAAATAAAGTTTCTTGTAAAACAAATTGCTCAATTAAAATATCTTCTTGATGTATTGGATCTTCATGTCTAGGATGAAAGTCGTCTATAAAAGGTAATGGTTCTGGCTCGAAAAATATAATCAATTCTTCAGGCTCTGGGCCACCAAAAAACTGTTCAAAATTATCTTCTCCAAATTCCTCAAAAGGCGGGAAAATATCCTCTTCAAAAACCTCTATTATATTAAATGGCTCATCATGGCGTTGTTGATGATGATCTTCTTCTACAAAAATACCTGTAGCGAATTGCTCTTGCTCATCTACAAAACCATAGTTAGCTTGATCATCATCAAAGAAAGCTACAGATTCTTGTTGTCTATAACCAGGACAAAACGGAGCATATTGAGGATCTTCTCTGCATTGTTCATCATCATAAGCTTCCCAATAGTTAGGACATGATTGACTATAAAGCTGGCTTATATTGCATTGTTGATTTAAAAAAGCATCTGCGTATCCTGCACAACTGCTATTATTTAAAGGATCAGAACAATCAATACCATTACCACTACCCACTCCGTATAAACTACCACCACCCTCAAGCAAAGTATTAGAAGATGTATTATTCCAGTTTGTATTTACACAAGCACCACTATTTGTTGTACCTGTGTTACATTCATCGTGAAACAAATATTGATAGACTTGTGTTGAGTTTGCACCTACTTCGCCAATTATGACATCGTGGTTGATAATATCTAGTTCATCATATCTATATTCAAATGAATTGTTTGGATAAAGTATGACTTCAAAACTATTATCGGAGTTGCGATTATATTCACGCATGTCATACCAACCGAATATCATCTTAGTATTATCGCCCCAGGACTTCATACGAGAGTTGCTATCTCTTATAAGGTCAGTCCAAAAGGGGAACATAGTGTATGTATATTGAGAGCCTATAGGGTCAGGTGTGTAATCACCACAATAATTATTATAATTTATATTGCCTGTCCCTAATCCAAAATGTAGACAGCCATTAGTAGCCATACGAGCAGAATCAAACGTCTGACCATAAAATGTAAAATTAAATGTAAGGTCTATGTTTGTTGATAATTGATCGTCACCAACTGAATAAGCTAACTCACCCTCAAAGTTGTTTGCATTTTTTTGCAGTTGAAATAAGTCTTGGTTGGCTTCGTATATATATTGACTATGGAGATTGAAGGAGAGGAGTATCAGCCCCCATATAATTCTTTTTTGCATTGTTTCTTGGATTTTGTTTTGCTGACAACAACTCTACTTACAAGACCTGCTACATCATTTTTGATTTTATCTCTCTGCGGATTATGTTCTTGACTACATTCAGAAATAAATTCATCTTCAAAATCTTCTTTGTCAGGTCTTTTTTGTGGGTTAGCCAGCCATAGTTTTTTTGCTTCTTCTCCTATCTTACCCTCGTATGGTGCAGGTGTTCCTGCTTGCCACATGGCTTTGAAAACTCTTTCATCTTGAGCAAGCAAAGATATTGCAGCCACTTTCATACCCATATCATACAAATATTTAGATAATTTTAATCTTTCACAATTCATATCTCTAACAGATTTACCACCTGACAAACCAAAAACCTGTCCTTGAAAAGCACCAGAAACTCCTGTAGTACATAAATCTTGTGAATAAGACATTATAGATGGCGCGATAGCTGATGCTGGCGGAGCCTCTGACTTAATTTCTTGTCTTATAGTTTGGGTAGAATTAGATTCATTAATATTTCTATTAGTATTGTCCGAAACTGTATTGTTATTGTTTTGGTTTACGTTGTTTGTTTGCACGTTAGATTCAGATGTTGACTGATTTATATTGGTGTTTGTATTTTCAGATGTGCTTGTTGATGTGTTTACATTATTGTTATTGACGGTTTGATTTACTGTTGAATTTACATTACTCGTAGACGTAGAGGTATTTATATTAGTATTAGTGTTATTTGTGGTTGCTGTTGAAGTAGATGTATTAACATTAGTATTAACATTAGTATTTTGATTTGTATTTACATTTGTGTTCGTTGATGTATTTGTGTTAGTTGATACATTTGTATTCGTAGATACATTGGTATTGTTTGTAGTTGTATTATTAGTATTTGTATTAGTGTTTGTATTGGTGTTTGTATTATTTGTTGTAGTATCGTTAGAGGTATACAAATTATTGTTTTCGCAATATTGAGTACCATTTACACAAGCTGTACCTGATTGTTGGGTTGATTGTGCCTGTAGTTCTGTATAACCCAAACTTAATAGAAATATAACCGTCGCCAGGACGGTTTTGTTTTTAAACATGCTACTTGTCCTCGCCTTTAAAGCTTTTAGATGAACCAGAGGTTCCTGCGTAGAGCCCAAACCATGCAGCACCAGCTCCGACGATTATTGATATGAGGCCACTTTGCTCGAAAGTGGGTTCCTCAAGTGCCATAAACCACATTGTAGAGTAATATAAGAGAAAAATATAGACACTTAAAAAAACTCTAGGAAATATACGCCAAGAGTCGACAGCTCTTGCTAAGTGAATCCATCGTTGATGAGGGTTCCTAGTTGTTTCGTCCTCTAAATCTCTAATTTTATCTTTTAGCTGATTGATCTCCTCAATCATGGCCATAAATTTGTTGAGGTCCATCTCAACCTCATTACGATCCATATCTCCTGAAAATCTACTGCGTTGATCGTCCATCAAAGAAATTTAGCTAAAACTACACTTATTACAATAAAAGGGTAAACGCCCCATATCATGTTTTCTAATTTATCAAACCTTTTTGATCCTGATTCAAGACGTTCCTCTATATTTTTGTAGCGTTGAGCACATTCTTTTTCATGCAACTCTATTTTGTGCAGAGGATCGTTGTATATGCTCACTTCTTTTTTTTGGCTTTTTTCTTTTTGACTTTTACTGTTGTATAAGCCTCATTTATATCTGGAGTAGATGGATCATCCGCAACGTATCTGCCCTTTTTATTTCTTGCCCTAACTAGCTCTGTTTCTTCTAATACCTCTTCTACAACAGGCTCTTCTTTTTTAACATCCTTCAAAGGATTGAGTAGTTCATCTGCTGGTAAAGGCTTAAAGAAGTTAATTACTTTTTTCCACCAACTCATTTGTCTTTCGCCTTACCGACGTTTATAGCACACCAGTCTAAAAGTTTATAAACTTTTCCCACCCAAAGATCATCCTTTGGAGTCGGGGTTATTGCTGCTACTAAAGACGCAGCAGATATAATCCAAGGTACGATTTGGATTAGTTTCAATATTAAATCTAACATATATACCATAATTTACTCCTATAAAGTTGGTTCTGTTGGCCACTCTCCAAGTGGTCTTGTTAAAGGATCTCCACTATAAACGTAAAGTGCAGCCAAAGCATCTACATCAGCGACTGCATTTATTTTGGTTTTCATATCAGTAGCAGTTGACCTTACATTAACTCTATAATCTAACCAGTTTGATGGTATAGCTTTAGAACTTTCTGCATTTCTTACCACCATCCAATCATTAGGCTGTAATAAACCATAGGCTGTGTTATCTATAACTGCACAATGATTTGTTTTTAAGGTGTCTAAATCTCTAGCTGTAGCTGTGCCATAGGTGGCTGTTACTTTGCCACTGCCAAATGAATAAGATTGATTTGTATTAATATAGTATTCTTTATCTTTTAAATTAGAATTATCTTCAACTACTATATAAACACCTATCTTTTTAAGGTCTGCCTCTGACCAAAGGTTATGAATATTACTAGGATATTTAATCTCTCCTATGGTTAATTGTATAGGTTTATTATAGACCTTACTTATTTTACTATCTTCTACTAATGCCCACATAATTTTATATTACCTCAATTAATTTAAATTACCTAGCTGTTGTTGGGATTCCATTTGATGTTACAAATGGGTTTTCTGCAAATGCCATGTAGATGTATGTACCACCATCAACATTTTGGTCAGATGCGTTTGTTTTCCATTTCCATCCATTACTTAAAAAATCACAATGTTCATTACCTGATGTGCCTGAATATTCAGCATCATTATTATTGGCTGATAATCTAGCATTTACAATATTGAATGGATTTCTTTTTGCATCATATATACGCCAATGATAACCTGCTGTATCTGATCTTTTAGTCATAATAAAAGCAGGTTTAAAGCCTGTGTAGATGAACGGACCATCAGAGTTGCCATTTCCTATGTATTTTCCAAACTTACTGTATCCTTGAACTTCCTTAAAAGCGTAAGTTACATAATTAAAACCTCCATTTACACCAAAATCAGTTCCTACTCCAAAGGTGGTATTTGAAACCGATGTAAACAAAGTAGTAGCACTATCATTATATGCAGCAGTTGTATTTAAGCCTTGAAATCCTCCAGGTAGAGTTGACTCAAAAGCACTATGATAAACACACCAATCTTCAGTTCTATTTCTTGCTCTTCTAATAATAAAATCAGGTTTTGCACCTAACCCATGACCTATGGTTCTTGCTGTATTATTTCCTGGTGAGTCTGTAATAATACTAAATCCTGCAGTTGAGTTTACTTGTACTGTAGAATTTATATCACCATCTGAATTAGTGCTAGTAGTACCACCACCTGCTTTCCACTGCCATGCTACATAAGTGTTAGTGTTATCATTTACTACACCTTCAGTACCAACTTGAAAGCCATCACTATTAAAAGAATTGACAACTTGACTACTGCTTGATTCTTGATTGTTTAGATCAGAGAAAAGTGTAGCACTTGTTCCTCTACTACTATCTGCTAATGCATTAGATTCTGCGGCATCTCTTTTTTTAACCCATACCCAATCAGGTTGTAAATCACTATTACCATCATTAGTGATAGATTGTGTAGAACCTGTACCAGTATATAAAGCTACTTGAAAATACTCTGATGGGTCATCTATTGTTGTATAAACTGCCATATTATCCTCCGTCTGAACCTAAATTTTTTGTGCAAAGTGCTAAATAACCTGTAGGGGGTGCAAACTCGAATGTGCCAAATGAATTTGCATCACTAGCAGAACTTGAAATAGACATCGTTGTATAGCCACCAAAGTTTACTACCCATTGACCACCACTATCATAACTTACTGCAAAAACATAACCATCTGTTGAATCTGGTAAATCTATTGCACCTGTTCCAGTAGAGCCACTTGTAGGATCGCCCGAGTTTTGATATGTATTATTTTTAGCAAAATAAACTTTTCTATTATCCATATCTAATGCGACACCAATAATATCAGAGTTGCCATAGCTATCTCCATAGGATGATCCACTTCCACTTGTAAATTTTTGTCCGTTTGATGCGTAGTACCCTACTGCTGTGCTTTGCTCACCTACAAATACACTATCAGGATCATCAGTAGTTACACCTGTAATAGTTTCAACACCAATCATAGTGCCACTCCCTTCAGTTGGCTGTGCCTCAAAATAAAACTTACCAGCTAATACAGGAATAGTTGCATAAAATGTTTTATTGATTCCTGAACCACTTGTTCTATCTACTTTTGTTGCACCTTCATTTATTACTTGTGATGATGGATATTTAAGCAAAGGATTAAGTGTTGCAAAGTTATTGGTGCAGGTATCTGTTGACTGGTCTGCTGCTGTAATATTGTTTAAAGTAAAATCTGTACCACCATTCGCATCATTACCTAAATTAGAAGCATCTTCAAAATCTAAATAAAATCCATTAGTACCAAAAGTTAAACCACTTACATCTTTAGGTTTCCATATACCACTATCATCATCGAATTCACCAAAGTCAGTTTGTGCTGCTGATGTTCCATCTAAATAAACAAACTCACATATATAACCACTATAATCAGGTGATTCATTTCTTTGTGTACCGACATAAAAATTATTAGTTATTTGCAGATCAGCATTTTGTGAAGGATAAGTAGATGTTGAAAAAGAAGTTAATTGCACACCATTTACATATATTTTAAATCTATTTGCCTCTGTGCTTTGCGTTGTATCTACTTGAAATACAAAGTGGTACCATGCAGCAGTATCGCGAAATACTGCATTACTTATAAATCTAAGTTGGTAAGCAGCACTTGTATAGGAATAAATATTTAAATAATCATTAGCATCAAAATAAAAAAAGAACTCGTCATTACCACTAGCACCTGCACCCCAAGTTCTGCGATAGCCTAACTCAGTTCTCTTTAACCAAAAACTAATAGTAAAAGTTCTTTGATTAGTGCTGGATATAGCTTTATTCATTCTTTCATCATTATCATCTTCAAACTTTAAGGAGTTAGCCACATCATAGCCAGTCGACACGCTTCCACGATTCGCTGTCCTTTGGAGAGTTTCCATATTAGCTTTGAGTTAAGTTTTGACTAATACCAATATTTTGCCATTTATTACCGTTGTATCTGAAGGCATATATATCAGTCTTGGCATCTGTAGCGGTCTGAGTTGGTGTTACATCGCCCACAAATTCAAATACAGCGTTCCATGCCAAAGTATATGGCCCACTAGATGCGTGTTGAGCTACCTCAATACTTATGATAGCTCCTTCGACTGCATTACTTGGTGCCGATATTGTTGAGTTTTCTTCTAGTAATAAAAAAGCGTTTGCTGCGGCTTTTGCATCCCAAGATACTGTGCCATCTGTTAATGCTACTTGACTTATGTTAGCTGAAGTAGATGCAGTAACTATTTGTGGCATAGTTACATTTTGGTTTTCATCTACTGATATAGCAGGTGTCGTACCCACAGCAGATCCTAAGCCTATAACTAAATCATCTGCTGAATCGTCTAGACCTATATAAAAATCTTGTGCATTACCATCAAAGACTATTTTAGTATCTTCGGCTGTTGCATCACCAATAGTGAGCGTAGTACCGTTTATTGATAGCGTATCAGTTACTTGTAAATCAGTAAGAGCATCTAAAACTGCTGCTCCTGAACCTGCTCCATCTAATTGAACTACTGCTACTTTTCCATTTGCTATTGTTACATTTGATCCAGAACCTTGAGAAATAATAATATTGTAAGGTCCGCTACTGCCTGAATCAGTAGTAGCATTTTCTATAATATGCACTCTTTTCATGGTGTTTGGGCCAATTGTAATCGTGCAATCAGAATCTAAAGCACCTGTATATTTTAAGTATATAGCCCTACCTGCGTCAGAACTTCCATCTGCGACGGTGGTTGTATGAGTGTCAGCATTAGTAGTAATAGCTTCAGTACCTATTCCTAGGGCCTCTCCAATAAGCTCTAAATTAGTATTTGTACTGGTTCCCCAGGTACCTGACTCATCACCAGTTGCTATCTCTTTTAATCTTAAATTATTAACGTAAGTTGCCATAGTTTTTTACCTCGTTTCTATATTAAATTATGCCGCCACTTCTGTCCAATTAGGAGTTTGGTCATCATCCACCTCTTGCCACTTAAATGGAGATCCAACTTCTCCTGTCGCTGCGACACCTGTTATTGTTACATTAGCTTTACAATTAAAAGTAAGACTACCCACAGAAGCTACAGCGTTAAAGTTTTGAGTTTCAAATCTATTATCTGTTTTGGTTGTTGCAGTGCCAAGTGCAGATGTTGCTCCTTGTCCAGTCGGAGTTTGATTGGCTTTAGCTGTAATGGTTGGGGTGCCAAGACCTCCTGTAGCCTCTAAACCTGTAACACTTGTATTTGCCTCTGCATCAGTTGTTGCAGTTCCTAGTGCTGATGTGCCAGCTAAGCCTGAGATTGTTAGAGTGTTGTTTGAAATTGTGGTAGCTGTTCCAAGTGCTGATACACCTGCAAAACCATTGACTCCTACAACTCCCCCAGCGTCTATTGCCACTCCACCATTTACTGCGGTAACACTTTGTCCAGAGAGGGTAACATTAGCCTCTGCATCTACTGTTACAGTACCGAGTGCGGATGTGGCTGCGGATGGTGCAGTTAATGTGAATGGCAAAGCTGTTCCCCAGGCACCTTCATCCCAAGCACCTCGACCCCAGCCGTTAATAATAGCCATTTAAGGCTAGGCTATTCTAATAATAGCTGTAGAAGCTGCTGCTGCTGGAAATACGATTGTGAAGTCTCCAGCGGTAGATGTTTTATCTCCACCAAAATCTATGGTAGCAACTGATTTATCACTATTAGTATCGTTATAAATCATACAACCTCTAGCTGTTATTGTAGCTGTACTAAAAGTCAAATCAGCAAAATCAGTAAAACCTGTAGTACCACTTGATGTTGGTGCAACTTTTGTAAGCGCAGAACCACCAGTTGTATAGTTTGTACCAGATGCTTGACCTGTTGTAGTGAAGGCTGTAGTTGTAGCTCCTAAAGTAGCTGAACTTGTATATAAAGCAAGTTTAAAAACATTTCCGTTGGTAGCAAAGTTATGCGTAGCAGTTAGAAGTTCTTTTTTAAAACTTGTTGTTAATGTTGATGATATTGCCATTATTTCAACTCCTTAAATATTTTTGCCAAATCTTCGTGTCCTTGGCTAACAAGTAAATTATGTATAGTACATCTTTCACTATTGATAGCCTGTTTCATATAATAAAGTATTGTTTTATAAATTGCTAGTTTGTAAGCTTCAGCTTGTTGTCTAACATGCGGTGCAGCATTTTCTGATATACCGCAAATTCTGTTAGTCAATTGTTCTGCCCACCATTCAGGATCGTGGCCTTTGTTTATTTCTGTTTTTACAGTTATTAAACCTAAATTTGAACTTGCAGAATCATCAATCATTTTTCACCACTTATTAGGTTCGACAGGACTTGTTTTGTTATCATGCCTGCCAATTAACATAGCGTCTGGAGTTTTTCTTTTGTATTGCAACTCACTAGCTTTTTTTACAATAAGTTTATCGTTGTCAATTAAAGGCACTAAAGGATCTTTAAGTCGATGATAACCATACAATTTTTCTTGTATCGGTATAGATGTATCTAACAGGGTAGACGTTTGTGCTATACCAACTTCTATACCAGCGTGCATACATTTAGACAACCAAAACTCAACGCAAGCCCTGCCAGACTCGGCAAAGTGCAAGTTGCCTTTATATGTAAAATCCACTCCATACATACGGATGGCTCCAACCTTATTCCAAAGAGCAAAAGCTATAGCATATGCAACAGTATTATTAAGATAAGTGCAACTTAAATCTTTTACTATCTCTTCTATTGGGTATAAAACTAAATTTTTAGATCTCTCATCTAGCTCGCATGTATATATAGGTTTTTTGCCATCTTTTAAAAGTTTGTTCATGCCATGTGTTTGACCACCAGCATCATCGCTATCTAAAAATCTTGATGGTGGATCCATCATAAAAGTTCGATCGTGAAATATTACAGAACCAACTGCATTGATTCCCCATACTTCGTCAAAGTGATCGCCATGAGATGCGGCTAAGTTATATTCAAACCAGCTTTTGCCTAGACCAACGATAGCAACGGTTTTACCCTCGAGTTTTTTTATTGGTTTCATGCTTCTCTACGATACGTTTGATCTAAGCGAGTCGTATCGATACTCGTCTCTCCTACCTCTTGCTTCTGCTTTATTTTTAAGTCTTGCTATTTCCTGTTGAAATCTATTTTCATACAGAGCCAACAGGTCATTTTCACCCTTCATAAAAGTATAAGCCTCAACTAAACAACCGTATATTAAGGCGTTTCTACCATGATCTGATAACCATGTACCAGTTGTATCAGTAACTAATGAATTTGGTTTGTATAAGTAATGTAGCTCAACTTCATAATTTGCATTTGGTGTTGGAGCAACTATCAAAGTTGATTCTTTTGTGCCTGTTGCTAAGTCTTTGTCATAGTCGCCATAATATAAAGGCAAGCCATATTTAGTGCTATCAGTAGGATCTGGTGTGTATTCCTGCATAAAGCTAGTATGTTTCTTTTCTAAGAAATGATACTCACCATTTGAATCAATGGTGGCTAATGAAAAACTTAGTTCAAAATCGGAAGGTGCTGTTAAAAACCTTGATCCTAATGTCATTTGTCCTTTTACATTTTTTCTAAAATAATCAAACTGTACTAATTCAAATATTCTTTCCTCTGTATTTTTAATAATATCGTTAAGAGTATTAACAAAAGTTGTATCATCGTTTTCTACATAATTTTGGATTATTGTTTTGAGTTCTGTCAGCGTCATGTTGTATTTATAGTACCGCCCATACCTGAATGATTAGTACAGTAATAATAAAGTGTAGGTGCTCCACTTGCAACTTCTATCTGTGTATAGGCTCCTGACGAACCAGGCGTTCCCGCAGTAGTTACTCCTGTTGTATACTCTGAACCACCGCCATGAGTTCCATTAGAAGTTGTAGAAAATCTTAATGGATGTCCACTATTACTACTATCTGATTGATCAAATCTGTAAGTGCTACCTTCGGTTAAATCTAATGTTGCTTGTCTTGAGCCATTAATATAAAAATAGTTTGAACCATAATAACTAGCAACAGTTACAGTATAGGTTGTAATTGAAGGTGCTGGAGTCGGAGCTGGTGTAGGCGATGGTGTTGGGCTTGCTGTTGAAACGCCGCTAATTGTAACTTCTCCTAAAGCACTATCAACTCTGAAACCAGCTATTGAACTGCTAATAATATTATCGTTGTTAGAAATTACAAAGCCTTGACCAACTTCTTTGTCAGTATCAGGTCTTGGTTGAAATAATGCTTGTGCATCTGAGGGGCTTGTATGCGGTTCTAATTGTGGGTGTTTTTGTTCAAAACAAGTAGGACAAGTTTTGAGGCCGTTCCACTCTTTTTTTAATTGATGCAACCTATATCTAAAACCACATCTGTCACAAATCGCTAATGCTTTTTTGCCTGTAGCGTATGCCATTAAGTGCCTCTGAGATAAGGCCTAACTCTAAAAGATGCTCTGTCCTCGTCCTGCGATTCAGCCCGTAAAAATTCTTCTTCATATATTTGTTTAAGCAAAGCAGTTTTCTCTGGAGCTTTTTTCATTGATATGTAATAAGCAAGACCAGCAGTAAAACATGGAAAAAATCTAAAAGGTAAATCCATCGTATCAGTTGAATTATCAGCATCATCCATTCTTACTATTTTGTTAAATACTAAAATATCAGTAGAGTTTTCTGGAGTTGGCCATACTTTTAAAACGGGTATTACTTGTTTATCTAAAAAGAATTGATTAGGTCTTGCTTTTGTAGTTTTGTTTGGAATGTTGATGTATTCACTTCTACTCAATCTAGACATATTAATATCTGTTTGAGTATCATTTACAGTTCTGCGACAAACTACATCTAATACATCAATAATATTTGCATTTAGAGTGTAGTCTGATGTGCCTTCAGTTACTGTTTGAGTGCCTTGTTCTATAGTCCATTGGTTTAGACCTCTATTGGCCCATTCAGCCAACATTAAATTTACTGATCTTTTGGCAGTCCTAAGATCGTACCCTGTACGTAATTCAATACCGCATCTTTCAAACGCCTCTTCAATAAATTCGGTTACATTTGGTTCAAAATCTGTACTTCCTGAAGTCGCCATAATTAGTCCTCGTTATATAGATTATCAAACACTCTATTAACGTCTAAAGTATAGTCTAAATCAGATTTAGAATAATGTATATGTTGTGAGGGTTTGAAGTCAGGAGCCCCCTCGCCAGCTTGAAACCAGGCTGGATGCGTAACTCTTACTCTGTTATTTGGCAGTCCCACTATGTTACCTGTCCAATCACCAGCGTCTAACAGCTCTAGTACGTGTGTGCTTTTGTGTTGTGCTGGATCATCTGCAATCTCGCTTTCTGAATAATCTACAGTAAAATAATATTTTGCTGGATACATTTGACCATCTATCTTTGCGAACCAAGGACATGGAGTTGCTCTGTTTATTACGTACACAGAATTGTTATGTGATGAGCAATCCCAAGGCTGAGCGTCATAAACTTCCATCGGTATTGGCCATTCTTCAAAAGGAGTATCTCCAACTAAAGCTGTTATAGGCATCCGAGCCCACATAGCACCACCATGAACATTATCTTCAGGCTCACCCTCTGCTTCGCAACCAGTAAAAATTACATGAAAGCCAAGGCATCTATTAGGCATAGTTGTAACTCCAACCGCCATAGCGTGTAAAAATTCACCATGATATTTATCGTGATTATGAGTGTATTCTCTCCTTACCCAACATTTAAAGTAAGGAATGTTGCTGTATAAGTATGGCACTATCTACTGGCTTTTCCGCCTCTTTTATACCCTTTAACTTTACCGCCTTTTTGATAACCTTTTGATGCTTTGCCGCCTTTTGCATATCCTTTTGATGCCTTGCCACCTTTGGCAAATTTTTTCATGCCTCCAGCCACATTACCTTTTGACATCATCTTTCTCATGCCCCCAGCTACATCTCCTTTTGACATTTTCTTTCTCATGCCTCCAGCTACATCGCCTTTAGACATCATTTTTCTCATGCCGCCTTTTTTGCCGCCTTTGCCATATCCTTTTGTTTTTTTAAACATAATTACACCCTAAGAAATAGTAGTTTTTTTCCTACGATTATTCATCACTTTACCACACCCTCTAGCTATAAAGCTAATTTTTTTTGGAGAGCCACCTGTACTCATACTTACTCTTGCTTTTTTTGTATTAGCAACTACTGTCTTACCTTTTGCTCCAGCCCTTTTCTTTTTTCTAGCTGTTTTAGCTCTTTCGGCTTTAGACAAACTTCTTGCTTTAGCTGCTGGTAAACAGCGATCAGGATTTTTTTTATTTTTGCTGGTACCACATGGGCCTTTTATTGATCCATCTGTACCAATCCTGACCCAATTTTGTTTACGCCACTCTGCTAATTGTCCCATTATCTTAGTTTATCTTTCATAATCGCGCCTTGTCCGCGTATGTTAAATACTAATCCGCCGTTTGCTTTTTTAACTCTTTTTTTCTTTTTAGAACCTTTAGCATAGTTTGGATCTTTACAATATTTAGATGCCGCCATATTTGCATATGCGCTGGGATATGTATCAAATGTGCGTTTTGCCCAAGCTTTACCTTCTGGACAAATTTTTCCGCCGCTCTTTACTTTTTTTGCCATTATTTAATTCTACCAAATTTTTTCCTAATTGCATCTTTACCACGTCTAAATATTTCTGCTTGTCTAGGTTTACCACCATATTTAGACCTTTGCTCACCAACTGTTAATATTTGTATCTTTCTAGCAAAAGGCTTCCTAATTCTTTTTACTTTAGCAACTGTATCTCTTGCATCTTGCAAGGTTGCATATTTAATCGAAACAGTATCTTTTGGATTTTCGTCAGTATATAGACGACGACCGCTACCTTTTGGTTTTTTTCCTGTTCCTTTTTTGGGGTCTTTTTTTCTTGGCATCTTTTACTAATTTTTTTAAAACATTAGATTGTTTTTTGTGCATCTTAGATGCTTTGTTTAGTTGTGACGATACTTTTTTAATTTTTCTTAACATTTCCAACGTTTCCTTGCTTGTCTTAATCTAGAATTAGGATCTTTAGCAGCTTTTGGGAATTTTTTCATCTGACCTGCTGATCTAGCGCAAAAAGATTTTCTGCGCTTTGCTGCTTTACTGCCTTTCTTAACTTTGCCAGTCACAGCAGTTTTTAGTTTTGATCCTGGATTTAATTTACGATAGGCCTTGACGCCAGCCTTTGTCATGCCAGCGCCTTTTTTAGTGGGTCTAAAATTCTTTTTATTACGAGGTGGCATTTTGGTTTTTTTTCTAACCATATGCCTCTTAATCGTATTTCTTAATTAGTTCTAAGATAATTGAATATGTATCACCACTAGAATGACCTATAGTTGTAATATCAATATCGCCTGTAACACCACTACCAGCGTTATTAGGTATACCACCAAAACGATCATAATACTCATCGCCTGTGCTATCTCCAGGTAATCCTGTTATTAACACATTACTGGTAGCATCAAATTCAATATTGACACCCATACCTCTACAAGCCCAATATATCCTTAAAACAGATACTTTAGTACAAGTTTGTCCGAGACTGTTTTTAGCTAAAGCTGAAACATCAACTTTCTTAACTGCACTTTCGCCTGTTCCATCAGATACATTAGTAAATTTAAGTATGGCATTTCTATCATCATCTTGAATAGTTTGGGATGTAACTGTATCAGCCATATTTAACTCCTAATATTAAGCGTCAGCAAATGGTGTAACTATAGTTCCTGAACCTAATACTATACCTTCGATATTGTATTTGGCAGATGCCATAGCAGTACATCTAATAACAGAACCTACAAGACCACCTTTGGTTGTACCATTAAAAGTAACTACATCATTTGATGCGCCTGATATAAATACTTTACCACTTGCATTATCTTTACCTATATAAAGACCACCAACAAACTTATCTGTACCATCGGTTAAGATGTCCATATCAGTTGCTGCTGTCTCAATTATAAAAGTAAAACTAGAGCCTAGATTATTTAATTGATTTGGGTCATCGTCGCTGCCTGGTGCAGTAGCAACAATACTTGGTAAAGTAAATTTACCATCTGCATCATTACAAAGTAATATTTTTCCTGCATGAGCATCGACAGTTAAAGTAGTATCAGCCGTTAAACTAACGACACTAGCATTACCCGATGAAATAAAACCAGATAAGGATCTAACTGGTCCTGAAAAAGTTGATTTAGCCATTTTGTCTCCTAACTAAATTTGCCACATCATCTTTGGAGTAAGTCTGCCGAGCCAGTTGATGCGACTTGTTAATCTCGGTTTAATTAATTGTATGTTAAATACTAGAAAAAAGAAAGGGAGCCGAAGCTCCCTTATACAGAGGAGTCTCTAGGTTATGCACCCTGAGAACCAAACACGCATCTATAGTTAGAGAAACCAAATGAATATCTCTCTCTAGCTTTATAACGCATATTACCTGTGTCGAAGTCACCTTCTAATGAAGTTTGCATAGGACTTCTTTCAAAATGCTTGAAGCCATCTGGACAATCAGTCTTAATGAAGAAAGCATCAGTATCTGTCAAGTAGTGGTTGACCACATATCCTTGAGGTAGCATACCTTGATTTCTTATTGAGTTGATGTCGTTGTCAGATGTTCCAACTCTTCCAGGACTGCTCATCAGTCTATCAGCGACAAATTGCAAAGCAGGCGGGATAATCAATTTTTGCCCTTGCAAAGCAATAGTTAAGTTTCTGTCGTCAACAAATGTTGAGATAGAGATAAGCGAATCTTCCAAAGAAGTTTCATTCAGATCAGTAAATGAAGAAGGCCTGTTACTTAGTGTGCCACCACCACCTAGAGGGTGATCTGTAGCAATAAGTGGTTTGCCGTCTCCACCATTGAAGTCTGTTGAAAACGCATTATTTAGAACTGAAGCAGCTTTTATTTGCTTCGTGTTCGCCATAGATCTAGCCAAGGCTTTTGTGTACCTTGAACCAAGTCTATCATATAAGTTATCCTCGACTGCCTCTTCAGTTAAAGAGAAAGCAAGTGATATGGTTTCGTGTGTGTAACGAGATGTATAACCCTCAGTTGAGTTATCAAATGATACACCTGCACCTTCAGCTTTTGTCGGTGCGCTACCAAAACCAACGATCATTACTTCTTCTTCAAATGCTCTATCTGAAGTTTCAGTTTCGAAGATTTCTTCGTGCTCGGAATCGTAACGGTTGTACTCCATGCCAAAAAGGGCATTTAATCCTGGTTCCAATTCTTTCGCTAATTGAGCTCTGTTAATTGCCATGATTTATACCTCTTATGCTAAGCCAGCGCCTTTTACGCCCATTATGTGATTTTGAATTACTACAAGCACATTAGTATTCGCTGAACCAACATCTGAATTATCAGGATCTTCTGATATATCAATTGCTTTCAACGGCAACGTAGTAGCTGTAGCCCCTGTGGTGACGTCTAATTCTGCGCCTGATTGTCCAGTAATGGTACTTCCGCTATTGGTGTAAACAATATCAAAGTTACCGAACAAGTCAGCAACTGGGAAAGTATCATCAGCTTGGATTTCATACACAACATCAGGATCGTCAATTACAAAAGCGATAATGTCTGAAGCATTGGTGCTCGCTGGATAGTGAGCGCTAAAGACTTGTTCGCTTGTTGTAGGATCGGTGTATTGACACCCTTGAAAAACTCCAACTATAGGAACGGTGCCGCCATCAGCGTGGATTTCTATACCCCCACCAGTAACTTGCATAACCATATCTCCTGTGAAGATACTTGTTCCATAGTTTGCAGCGATTCTATACCTGTTTGTTCCACCAGATAAAGGAGCACCACTTAGTTTTTTAACAGGTTTCATACCGAATGAAGCATCTTTATTTGCCATTTTTATTACCTATAATGTTAAAAATATAATTCAGTAGGAAAGATTTAATCTCTTTCACCACCACCAAAAGTAACGCTTGAACTTCTCTTAGGATTTAAAATCGGAGAAGATGGGTCAGATTCCTTCATTAAATCATTATCTATTGCATCTTGTTGCAATTGAGCGCGGTTAGAAAAGTAAGCGTTTCTTTCTTCTCGCGTTTCGTTCGGAATCTTTGCCAAAAGCAAACCACCCACAGCGACAACACCTTCATGCTTTCCATCGTCCATCGTTGGAAGTTCAAAGTCTCCAATCTCTTCTTTACGCACCAATTCAAAACCTTCACGTAATCTTGACATTACATTCTTTTTATCTTCCTGACCGACGATTTCGGCTCTTATCCACCTGTAGGTATAACCTTCAGGGGGTGGTGGTGTCTCCAACATTGAGGGGGGACGCCAAGGTTTGCGAGCTTCACTTGTGGCTCGAGTGTCAGCAGAGCGTGGTGCTCTGTTATTGGATTTGATGTCTTTATCAGCCATATTTTATCCTTTTAAATGTTTTGCGTACTCTTTTAAGGGTACGTTTAATCTTTTAGCCATCTCGACTTGACTTTTAGTCAGCCTGACTTGTTTCCTACCTTTAGAGTTGGTTGATCTACCAGCTGGAGCAACAGTTTGATGCATCTTGCCTTTTTCAACAGCTCCACCGTCAGTAAACTTATGTGGAAACTCAACTCTCATCTGTTTATCAATCTCATCATAATACATAGAATCGTTTGGATCAAACCCTTGATCCAAAAGTTTATTATGAATATTAAATGCAACTAAAGTCATTGGCTCATCAGAACCAAACCATTCGTTCTTTTGTGCCCACTCCTCAGCTCTTGGATCGGGTTGGATTTGTTCTTGTGGCTGCTCTATTGGGTTTGGAACAGGTTGCTCAGTTGTAGGTGTCTGAACAGCTGGAGCTTGCATTTTTGTAAACTGTAACTTGCTTTCCTCGACAGTAATTTTATCCAAAATTTCTTGAGCTTTCGTTACTTTGTCCCAATCTTGCTCTTGATAAGCAGTTTTTAACACGTTATTAGCTTGAGCTCTTTGAGATTTTAATCTATTTTCAGCTTCTGTTTGATAGCTAGTATTTAGTTGCGTAGTGCTTTCTTTTAACTTAGCATTTTCATCTTGTAAAGATTTTGCATATGCGTATGCAGATTCTGCTGCCCTTTCTTGCTCTCGCATTTTTTTAGTAAGCGTAGCAATACGTTTTTGCACATTCTTTGAGTAATCCTCATACTCATCTTTTTTCTCTTCGACAGGCTCTTCTTCAGAACCTTCTTCAACAACTTCAAGCTCGTCTTTGGTCTCTTCGACTACCTCGCTATTAGCTTGCGGTTGCTCTTCTTCTAAATTTACAAGCTCGCCTTCTTCAACTTGCTCTTCAATTTTTTCTACTTCTTCTTGCATAAGATTATCCTATGTTATAGCGTAACGATGTCATCGGGATTATGTATTGTCGCGATAACCTCGTCATCGTTAATAATACGGCACTCAGCGTCATCGCCTAATTTAAAACGTGCGCCTGCATACCTGCCAATTAATACCCATTGTTTTTCTTCACACCAAGGGGTATCACCAAACTTATTTTCATCTTTATAACAAAGTGGTCCCATCTTTACAACATAGGCCACAACTGATGCTAAAGCTTCTCTATCTACAGTATCCTTGACTAACTGAATTCCACCTTTCGAAACACCTCTACCCTTGTAAGGTAAAATTAAAATACGCCAACCTGTAGGACTAGGCATGCGTTCTATCAAAGATTTATCTATAAGTGTGGGATCTAAGACTCTATCTTCTGGTGATACAAAAGCATCACTCACTTCAGATTCTGATTTATCTTTTTTGGCTTGGGATTCGACCTCTTTTGCAATATGGTCAGGGACTAGAACTTTTTTCTCCGTCATCTTCTATAACTTTCTCCAGCAACTCTCTTAATTCATTTTCTACATCGACGAGAGTGTTGTGACGTCCACGTAGATATTGGTATTGATCGTAAGATTCAACACCGTTTAGCAACATAGCTTCGGTATCTTCTTTTTTTTCAGTTAGCTTTTTTTTTAATTTTTCAGCCAACCAAAGTATTGACATTAATAAACGCCTGAGAACTTGCCGCCAAATTCAGCAGCACCCATACCGCGAGCTTTACCTTTGCCCATTCCAGGTTTTGCGTTGGTGTTGGCAACAAAGCTTTCTTTTTTGCCATAATCAACACTACCCTTATTTGAGTAAGGTTGTTTGTTCATAACTTTGGGTTCTTTTTCTTTTACCATAATTATTTTATTTTAGTTGACTTAATCCTAAGTCGATTAATTTTAGTTCTTTTTGTTGGTCAAGTCTATCTTTTGTTGTTTCGTCTTTCATAATTGCAATATCGCGTTGTGCATCAATCCTTTCTCTATCGATTGCATCTTGTCGAGCTTTTTCCTCAGCCCTTATTTGTTCTTTGATAGTAAATTGATCTCGCTCTTGCTGAAGTTCTTGACCTTTCAACGCTAATTCTTGCTTTCTGATTGAAACTAAAGGATCTTCTTGTGGTGGAGTTGCTACCTGTTCTGCAAACTGCATCATCAACTCGTTCATAATAGGAGCACTAAATTGAGCTAATATATCATTGGCTTGTTGATTTATTGCATTGGCTTCTACTGGGCTAACCATCTGTGCCTGTTGTATCAATCCTTGGTATTGTTGTAGCACTTCAGGTGGCATCTGTTGTTGAGCAAGTAAATCAGCTTTCATTTGTAAATGTTGCATCACATGAGAAAAAACATTTGCTTGTATTTGTGCGTTCATTTGAACTGGTTGCATGTTCAAAAGATTTATATGAGTAGCCATATGTGCATCATGGTCTTGTTGAATAAATGCCTGAGCATTACCCCCAGCTAGTAAAGCAGAGTTTTCAAACCCAGCCTCTAAAGGTTTGGGTTCAGTTTCAGGTGGCGGTATCAATAGAGCATCGATATTTTCAGCTCCTAAAGCCGCATACATTCTGCGATATGCTTCATACATACCACTAGGACCATGTATTTGTGGATTAGATTGAACCAACTGCATCATTTCTTGAGCCATAACAATTCTTTGACTCGTTGAAAAAATATCAGGATTGCTGACAGGTAATACATCTACCCTATTATCAAAATCAGCCTGTTTGATTTGCATCTGACCGTTTGCTGTCATATATGGATATTCTGGCGGTAAACTCTTAGAGAAAATATCTGCCAGTATTTGAAACTCTTTTTTCTGACTGGCATGTAAGCGTTTATGTATCGCAGATAAAACTTTGGTTGATCTTTCTAACAAAGCCAAAGTCGTACCAACAGGTGCTTGTGAATTGCCATCACCTACATTTATTTCAGCAATAGAGGCAAATCTTTGACCGCTTTGTACGAGCAAACCTAATAAACTTAATAAAGTGCCGCTTGGTTCTTTAAATGGTAATGGTTGTATAGCATCTCTAAGACTGCCAGCAGGAGCGTCAACATCTCTAAACTCGCCAGGCTGAATCGGTGCATCTTCATCTCTGATTCTGATACCTCTGGTTTTAAATCCAGCAGGTAAGTTTGATAAAGTTCCAGCGTCGATCAATTGTCTTACAATAGATGTAGATGCTTTAGATAAACCGCCTATCATATGCGTTAAACCAAAGCCATAAAAACCTAAGCCTGGTAAGAATTTATAATGGACAAAGTATTCTATTTTTTGTTTTAGTGGGTCTCGTTCTTGATAATTTCTTCTGATTGATAAAACCTTAGTTGAATCAGCGTCTAGCGTAACAATGTAAGGCAGCTTGACTTCACTTGGCTCTCCATCGTCGCCTAGATCCTCAAAACCCTCTAAATCTAAATTACAATGTACTTCGTACAGATTGCATACTTCACCCGAATCATAGGTGGGTTTGATGCCTTCTAATCTTTCAATCTCTTCTGTTACATCTGAATCAACATCAACACTATCACCAGGATTTAACTTAACATCGCTATAAAAACCTATGGCTTGTAGTTTACGCACATCATTTTCAGGCATCTTAACTAAGTGTGTAATACGCGGACAAGATTCTAAGTCCGTGGTGTAATAAGGCACGATCAAATCTTCAGGTGCAATAAATTTTGATACTGCTCTACCTAAATTTTCATCGTAATATACTTTTTTAAACGCAGAACCTGCCAAGGGTAAATAAAAAAGCATTTGATCTAAATCTTCATCATACTCTTCCATTACATGAGTAATCTGATAATTCATAAATTCTTTGACTCTTTGGGCTTGTTCTTCAACAACAGAATCATACTGACCGACCACTTGAGTTTTTACAGGACCTTGTGGTGGGAGTAATTCTTTATAGGCTTGAGCTTGAAACTGGGTCACGCTTTCTCCTAACAGGGGATGAATCACGCCACTTGCCCCCTCAAAAGGCTCAGCTCTATCTTCATCAAACTTCATACCTAAGTATTTAAGTCCATCGGTATAAGTTTTTTCCCAATCCTCTCTAGCTGATTTGTCGTTTTCTATCGCTGAGGTTAGCTCAGAATATATTTTTGCAAGCTCTTCAGCAGAGACTACTTCAGCTAAGTTTTCACCAAACCCTAAACTCGGCATATCCATATCCTCTGGACCGAGCAAAGCTGAGCCATCGTCTTGGATTGCTATATCATCTTCGGTAAGGGCTTCAAGAGTTTCAACAATAGCGCCATCAATTTCATCGTCGGTTTGCAACTTAGTCATATCTTCAACGATTGGTTCTGGAGTATCTTTTTCTATTGCCATCAGTAATAAACTCTCTGTCTTGCTTGTACTTGTTCATCTTCATAATCATTATCAAGAAAAACAAAACCGCCTTGTCTAAATCTCATCAAGGCTTGCGTCATAGTATCACATAAATCATCGTTAGCTCCAAATGGAAAAGCCGCACACTCCTCAATCATATCCTCGGCAAACACTCGGTTAGGCGCCCATACCATACCTGCCTCAAATATTGGTGCTACCGAGTGCATGCGAGAATGTTTATCGTGACCGCGAGTTGGTGAATAATTGACAACGGGTATGCCCATCCGTCTGAGCTCATGCGTCAAAGGTGTACCACTCGCTTTGGCCTCTATCAAAACCATATCTGTTTCCCAATACCGATACTCGCGCATCGCTATCTCTTTGAGTTCGGGAAAGTCCCATCTACCCTTTTGACAGTCTAATAAAATAACTGAGTCGGGTGAATCTTCGGTTGGGCGAAATACTCCCCAAGTTGAAATGGCTGAGTAGTCTGCGGTTTCTTTTCTAGAAAAAGCAGTATCGTAAGACTGCATAATATATTTAACAGGCGGTAAGCTGTCATTAGTCCAGCGTTGCCACCAATCACGCTTGATGATTGCACCTTCTTCAGAGGTTGGTTCTTGCATCCATTGAGCGTTCCATTTGATACCAGGCAAAGATGCCTTAACTTTTAAAAGTTCGTCTTGCGACCAAAACTCAGGCCAAAGAGGATTTTCGGTTTCAGGAAAAATAGCAGGAAACTCTATCACTTCCCATTGATCTGCTAGTGGTTCTTTTTGCGCCTCTAAAAGTTTGGCAGTTAGATCAATCGTACTCCATCGCGTCATTACCAAAACGATAGAACCTTTAGGTTGGAGACGTTGGCGGGGTCCAGAGGTGTACCACTCGTAGGCGCTTTCAAGTGCGGTTGGACTAAGAGCGTCTTGTTCGGAGTGAGGATCATCAATAATTAGCAGATCCGCACCTCGACCCGTTACGGCTCCACCCACACCTGCGGCAAAATATTCACCACCCTTGTTAGTTTCCCAACGTCCTGCTGATTTATTGTCAGCCTGCAAACTGACGTCGGGAAAAACTTTTTTGTATTCTTTTTGCGCCATCAAGTTCCTGACCCGCCTACCAAATCTGACTGCGAGTTCTGCCGTGTGCGTTGATTGGATTATTTTAAGGTTGCCTCGCAATCCCATCATCCACGCAGGGAAATAAGTTGAGGCAAACTCACTTTTGGTGTGCCGCGGAGGCATGTTGACGATAAGTCTAGTTATTTCACCTTTTGCGACCTGCTCTAATTTTTCAGCAAATATTTGATGGTGACGCCCGCAAATAAACTCGGGCCACATTTCGTTGACGTAGTTTAAAAAAGAACTTTGGCATTTGTCTTGGATTGCAAAACCCTCTTCTTTTTCGAGTAATAGCAGGGCTTCTTTAAGTTCTGTTTCTGTCAGATGGGACAGGTTCATTTACAAATCAAATTCTTTACGGATTCTAGCAAATTCTTCAGGGCTGATAACTTTCTTGCCCTCGAGTTTGCTGATTTCTCTTGATATTTCGTCAGAGCTAGAAAACTCTGGAGCTGATTGTCTTATCTTTGCTGCCTCTCGTAGATCACCGCTTTGACCTTTTAGGTTAAAACCTGGATCAAACTCTAGCTTTTCTGCGCGAATAAAATCATCGCGCAAGTTTTTTAGTTGTTCTAAAGTATATTTACCAGCTTTGCCCGCTTTACCTATAGGAGTGTTGCCGATTGTTGCATCAAGCAAAGACAAGGGATCGGACAAGCTAGGGGTAGGTGCGATTAAATCTTTGATAGTTTTTGCTATTGACATCAAGTTTTTTAAGACAGGATCAGAGATGTTTATATCTTGATTTAATATATCTTTTGGTCGTAAAGGTGTTACCACACCTGTAGTTGGCGCCTTACCAGGCTGACTGATACCTAAATCTTTATTTAAAGAATCTATATCTGTATTAATTTTATTTGCCATATCTTCAATATTTACTGAACCACCGTCAACAAATTTTAATTTATCAAGAATATCTAAATCAACTATTTGGTTTACTTCTGAAAAATCAGAGTATACATTTTTTGGTTTTATATCAGTAAGATCAATTAAAATTTCTGACTCTTTATTAGCTGCATCAATAGAATCATAAATATCATCAAAACCATAATTTCCTTTAAGCTCGTCTAAGGCATCGTAATAATCGTAGCCTTCGTCCACTAAATCATCAGCTAAATGGCTATAACTATTTTCTACATTCATTCTTGCTAAAGTATTAAATCCATCTCCAGCTTCATCTATTGAGTTAAAAACAGCTGGCAAATAAGCCTCAACCTTTTCGACGGGAACTTTGTACTCTAAAACAACTGGTTTTCTATACAAGGTTGTTGTTTCGTATTTACTTTTTCCCATTTTTGCAAGCGGATCAAAAGAGTCAAAAATATCTGCTTTTTCACCTTCTTTTAATTTTCTACCTGTAACTTTTGATTGTTTTATAGCCATCTCTTTTGCATGTGCTGGGTTAAGAGTTGTACTTGAAAGTCCTTTATCTGGCTGCAATTTATTTGATTCAGCAATATTAAGATACCTATAAAGAGTTACTGTTCCGTCTTTATCGATTAAATCGTTTTCTTTTAAGTAATTTTTTGAAATATTTTTTATTTCTGCATTTCTTTTACGACCTAACAAGGTCTGCATATTTTTTTTCTGATATTCATTTTTGTTACTTTTTACCCATTCTACAAACTCATCAAGATCATCAGCGTCTAAATCTATTTTACCTAAACCTTTTACGGCAGCTTTTCCTACAACAGCACCAGGAGATGAGCTTATAGCGTAATCAATCAAAGACAAAGGGTCAGATGCTTTTGGTTCAGGCAAAATAAATTCTTTTATATCACCTGCGAACTTAAAAGCTTTTTTAAATTTATTGATTACAGGATCGCCAAAGGTTAAGTTTGGTCTAAGATTTTTATTATCTTCAATTAAGGTAGATAGTGTAATTGGTGTTATTGAGCCAACATCTAACTTAGTTTTGTCAATACCTAAATCTTTATTGAGTTGCTCAATAATTTCTTGATTGGAAGCCATTAGCCAAGCATTTGCAGTTGTTGGTCAATATTAGGGCTCTCTAATATCTCTAAAACTGACTGAAAAATAGCATTTATATCCTCTTCATCAAGACCTGCTTGTATAAGCATTTGAATAACCTCTTGTTCGCTGGCTCCAGCTTGGATCATTTGGATAACTTGACCTACAAATTGATCTAAAATGTCAACTTCAGGTTGCATACCCTCTAATTCCATCAAACCTTCAGCTATTTCATCTTCAGATGGCATCATTTTAGGTGTTTCGCCTTCCATTTCCATCATCATCACGCTTACTTCATCGCCTTCGGCAAATTTATCGGTTTTGGCTGCAATATTTTCGACCCCTTCTCTGCCTTTAGGGCCAGATTCATACATCGCTTTTAGACCTTTAGGGAGTTTGTCGACATTTACTTCGTCGCCATTTGACATATTTAACATCATTCCCTGCATCATTTGCCTATCTAAATTTGACATAGTACGGCCGCTTACGTTTGGCATCATATCTGTAATCATTTGAATATCTTTGTTAGAAAGATTGCGATTTTTTGTTTCATTTATTACTTTTCCTATAATTTCTTCTCTATCTTTATCAGAAATACTACGCCCGCTTTCTTGAATTACATCAAAAATAAATTGTCTTTTTTCCAAATCTGACATAGTACGGCCTTTTTCGCCAAACCTATCTTTTATAAAAGCGTCTAATTGAAACATATCGGGAACGTAATCAAAAATTGTTCCTTTTAACATGCCCTCTGGTTGAAAATCTTTAAATGATTTTTTGTTTTCTTCCATACTATTTCCTCGGTTGCTTTATTCTAACACCCAAAAGTTGAAAAAGTATAGAAAAATTTTGGGGGGCTAGGGGACCCATCAATAAAAATATATTTTTTAGGGGGTGGGGGTCAAAAAAAAGAAGGGAGGGCGAGCAAAACTACAGAAAGGAGAAAATACTGCATAAATCTATAAGGGGTGCTTTGCCCGCTTATATAAGAATAAACCAAAATATTTTTAGACGCAACTTGAAACTTGAGATATATGCTAATTTGTATCTGTTATATTGTTCTATACATGCGTGTATGTAGCGTTTGCATTTTCGGGGGGTGGGGTTTTGTTTTGTAAATCCGACATATACTTTTTTTCTGTTCTGATAGAGTCCCGATTGCAAGACAAAAAAAAGGCGGGTTTCCCCGCCTAGTCTCCCGACAATTAATTGTTAACTTTCCCTTATTAAATATACTGTTTTAGATAAAGAATAAATATCTCCAATATTTAATTCTGCTACATCTTTTTTTAATTGGTCGTTAGTTCTTTTTATTTTACCAACAAAAAGATTTTCGCTGTTATCGTCGCAAATATAAAACACCTTTTCTTTAGCTTTCATTTAAGCCACCTCTCTTTTTTCAGTTGATAAAAATATTAATTCGTACTTACCTTTTGGTAATAACGCTCTCTTTATCAATTCGCCGTCAATATAAAAGCGGTATTCTCTATCGCCGTTTTTTAATTGGCGATGAGTGGTAGTATGCTTTAAGAATAAATGCGAATTGCTAGAACTTGTTCCAACTCTTACTTCAACTTCTCCTGTATTTTTCACGCCGTAAGACTTAGCACTTTTATATATACAAGCGGTAATAATATTCCATATTGGATACTGTCTCATATTGCCACCCTTTTTAAATCTCTAATAGATGAATATTCGCCGTCATCAATCTCACTTATATTAAACCTAAAATTAAGTTCTTTTAAGTTTTGAATATAATTGGTAGCGTCAACATCCTCTTCAAGATAATAATTTTTATCATCTTCGTAAGAATAGCAACTAATATGTCTAATTTTTCTATTTGTTCTATTGAACAAATCTTTTGAGACTTTAAGCCAAGCGTGTCCGCTGTCGCTAATAAAAGTTAATTCTATTTTCTCATCACTCATTTTTCAATTCTCCTTATAAATGCCCATTTCTGGGTAAGTAAATTATAACAATTTTTGGCCGCAATTGATACATTTTGTAATTCGATACATTTAGCAACTTTTAGCTATTTGTCAGCTTTAGTTATTCGGGAGCTGAAAAACCTGGCGGAGCTGAAAAACCTGGCGGATCTAAAAACCTGGAGCTGTATATTTTTTTAGATCCTTGTTCTTTTCTAAGTTAAAGCTGTTTTTTTTATTCTTACCCTTTCATTTTTCTAATATAAAACCCGACACCCGACTAAAAATATAAACCCGACACCCGACATTCCCGACACCCGACAAAATTTTAGATACATACAAGCGAGAACCCAAAAAAATGCTATTTTTTTGAGTGTTTCTCCTTATAAAAGAACAAAACTGAATATTAGGTTATACATTCTGTTTGTATATAGATTTCACTTTATGCGTAATAATTGCTATAATTAAGTCTTTATAGGAGAACCAAATGAATAAATGTTTAGTAGATGCAAACGGAGATATTATCGCTAATACTCCTTTATTTTTATGTGAATGGAATGGTGGAGATAATGTTGAAATACATACGCGAGAAACTTTGTATGCAAGATATAAAGATTCGGGATTATATGATACAGACGATGAATACGGAAGTTGGTTATACGAAAGAGATCATATATTTTTCAATAACTTATTAGATATATTATCTTTCAACAATGAAAATGCCTTTAATGGTCGTTTTGATAATGAAAGATATAGTGCTGACAATATGTCCATACAGAGAATTTATTGAGGATAACCAAATGACAAAATCAAATTATGATAAAGATAAAAAAGAAATATTAAATCTTTGTAGTAAATACTTAGATTTAGAAAAAGAAGAACATCAATTTTATATGGATAAAATTGCAATTATGCAACATACAGACGATAGCGTAGGTTTTAGTGGTTTAGTTGCATTTATGGTATTCGGCTACATTCAATGCAAAGCAATATTTGAAAATCATGCAAAACAAGGTTGGCAATTAACAGATACTATTATGGAAGAAGAATATACAAGTTGGAGAACCAAATGACAAAATATACAAATAAACCATTTACTTTGATTGAAAAATATCAAGAAAAATTTGGTAGTAATGCTTTTAAATTTGATGAATATCAAAATCCATATGAGGATAGCCCTGTTTTACTTTGCACACACACTTACGCAGGTGGAAATGACGACCATGTTTTTGAGGAAGATTGGGAAAAAAGCGGTTGGGGAGAAGTAAGTGTTCATGCTTTTAATACTGAAGAAGAATACATGAGACTTTATAAAATAGCAGAAAATCCAAGAAATAGAGTTTATATAAAGAAAAGAACCAAATGATGAATGAACAAGGAAAATTTAAAGGAGTAATTTTATGGCAAAAGTAATAGCAAAATTTGGTAAATATAAATTTACAGGCACACATTCTGAATTTAAAAAAGTTTTAAAGAGTTTGCAAAGACTAGATAGCTATTCAGAAATACCCCGACATTTACAAGATTTACCGCCCGACAGTTTAATAACTTTATTTGAACTTTTTAAACCAAAAGTATGAGGAGAAAAATATGAGTAAAACTATTACCCAAACAATAGAAGTTTTTGAATATGAAGATTTAAAGACCAATGACGAACTTTGCGAAAAGATATACCAAAACTTTTGGCTAGATAATCCCAACAATATTAACCCTTGGGCAGATGAAAATTTAAATAGTTTCAAGAAGTTTGCAGAAACTTTAAATATGCAATTAGATTATTCATTATCAAATGCAGAATATCCCGACAGAGGTTGTTATATCAAACTAGATACTTCTAATTATTATTATAAGGCACCTAACAAAAGAGCAGAACATATATCTTTACTACTTAAAGATTATACGGGTAATGGATATTGTTTTTGTGCTGATCTAAAAGATTATGCAGATAAATTAATATCTGAATGGCATAAAGACTATTCAATAGACGAATTTGCAGAGGATATACAAAATAGAATGTTTGAAATGTGGTTTCAGGATAATCAAGACTACTTTTCAAAAGAGTATTTTTTAAATGATGTCGAATCAAACTCATATGAATTTACGATTGACGGCAAATTATTTTAAGGAGAAAAGCTAATGGATAATGTGGCCAAAGTAGATTGGTGGAGTGAAGAATTAGATATATATTACAGAAAGAATGGCTATCCTAAATCCGTATGGAAAGATAACGAGGGTATGCCTTATGGTATTTATTATTATTTTGACAAGGAAAACGATCTTTTTGATGTTGAATGTTTTTGGTTCAAGACTATTGAAGAAAGAGATAAAGCATTTGATGAGGAAATTAAGGAAGTTGTTGATAGTCCAGATTTAAAGGAGAAGAACAAAGATGACAATACTAATACATAAAACAGAAGAACAAATTATGTTTGAAAACTTTGATACTAATGAAAGATTAGAAGAAGTTATCCAATGGATTACAAATGACTTTTGGAATGAATTATCTAATGAAAGCAAAGTTAGAGTTATAAAACAATTAGGATATATGAATTATCCTACAGAAGATTTAATAAAAGATTTAAATAAGGAATAAGGAATGAGTAAACCAAGAGGAACGAAGATGAGTAATTACAAAGAACAATATGTAAATGTATTAGATATAAAATTCTATGTATGTGATGAGGACGGAAACGAAGTTTTAAACAAAGACGGAACTATTAAAGAATTTTATTTTAAGGGCAGATTAAAACCTTTGGAATATCTTTGTGAAGATATGACCGTTGAAGATTTAGAAGAAATAAAGGAGAACGAAGATGAATAGAGAAGAATTTTTTGAATGGCTATCCACTTGTCCTACTCAATGGTTATTAATAAATGATGATGTTGGTAATATAACGATTAAATTTGAATATGAGGAGAACGAAGATGAAACTAACTAGCGATAACTTAGAAAAGATTTTTAACTATATAGAATCTCAATTAGAAGATGATGAAGGCAGAGGAGAGTTTGACGAAGAAACTCCGATCTTATCAGCAGTTGATAGAACTATAGAAATGTTTAAGGAGAACGAAGATGAGTAGTTATGTAAGCGAGGTTTTAGGGGAAGAGGAATATTTTGTTTGTTGTAAGTGTGGTAAAAAACATCACGCTGATAAATATAGTATGACTTTAGATGATGTGTATTTTGAATGGGATTTTGATACCGAAGAAGAGTATTTAAAGGTATTTAAAAAAGGAGAATTTCAAATACATAGAGATTGTGACAGGTGGAAAACGGAGAACGAAGATGAGTAAGACTTATATATTAGATATAAAAGGTGTATGTGTTGAAGAAGATGAAATAGAAAATACTACGATACATATTTGTAGAAATGGCGAATGGTGTGAAATACCTTGGAATAAAGACGATATTGTTTTAATAGAGGAGAACGAAAATGAAAATTGATTTTAATAAAATGAGTAATACGGAAAAGATAGACTTTCTTGTGGAAAGAAACGGATATATCGAAGGATTTACATACAGGATTAAAGACGGAATTGGTGTTGACGATAATGGTAATGAGTTTCGTGATGACGAAGGACAAGCACTTTTTATTAATCTTGAGGAGATATACGAAAATGACAGTTAGGTGCAATATGTGTGTAAGTTTATATTTTGATCCTACTATTGACGAACAAAGCAAGGATATCTCATATCCTGATTTAGAATGGCAGCAAGATAAAGACGGTCATTATTGGGGTTGTCCAAAATGTAAAACTGATATTTATTTAATGGATATAGAGGAGAACGAAGATGAGTAAACCAGATTACAACAATATTGCAGTATGGGAATTACTTTTTTACAGATGTGATGGATGACGGCAACGAACTCAAAGATGAGAATGGAAAAGTAATTACCTATAGAGCAGAAACAAATTGCGAGTATCTAGCAGAAGGATTAGATATTGACGACCTAGAGGAGAACGAAGATGAGTAAACCAAAATATAAAATTTATTTTGATTATAGCAAATGGGGTATTTATGAACCCGAATATAGGAAAGTATATCAAGCAACTACAGATGATTTAGATGCTTGGATAAAAAACAATAACAGTCATATACAAGATCCTTTATTTGAACCTGAAACACTTGAGGATTATATAATTGAGGAGAACGAAGATGAGTAAACCTAAAATGGAAATAGTATCTAATAATCTTGTTTGGATAGATTTTAAGGGAAAAGAAATAAGATTAGAACAAGATAATTTTTATAATCAAGGAAAACTTATGATAACTGTTCATAACAAAGGCGAAGATTATCATGCAAAACTTTTAGTAGAGGAAAACGAAGATGAATGAATTACAGCTCCACATCTATATTTTAATCTTTGCTCTTGGCATCTGGAGTATTATTCTCCGTTTCTATCTTGGCCTCGATAACTGATCCCGACTGCTTATCATTCAAAACCCGACTTCCGATTAAATGTGCCAGGCGTTTTTCTACTTCTTCCCGACTCATTTGATCCACCTTGCCATGCAAGACTTCCCGACGATCAATGATAAGTCCCCCGACTTTCATCAACAGATTCTGGGCGTTGATTGCCGCTGTAAAGTTTTCCTTGGCCCAAGCATCATCTCTAAGTTTGTATAGATCCTCAACTGCCTTATCATGTGTCAGTTCAAACTTTTTCTTCGCCTCTTCCATCAAGCGTTCATACTCCCGACGAACATGTGCGTATCTACCCCCGACTCGCATATATCTCCCGACAACAATAGGATTTTTATAACCTGCTTTTTTAGCAGCTTCAGAAAAAGTTAAAGTAGGATCGTTGACTGCGTTCCAAACTAACAGGCGTTGTCTTTTGGTCAGGCGTTTTTCTTCCTTATTCATATACTCAATCGGCATGTCCTCTACGGGAGCTAGGGTGGGTTCTACTTTCACACTCGCTCGGAGTCTCAGGTCGTACGCTGGCATCTATAAGTGTTCCTTCAAATTGTTCAACAATGTCTATAATAGCAGGTTTTTCTAAGAGTTCTATAAATTCAGCACTCAGCTCCCGACGACAAGCATCTGTTAGCCGTTTTTTAACCTTATTTGTCATACTTTTGTCATACTTTTGTCATACTCCTTGACAAAACTCTGACAAAACTATTCATATACTCTAACATACTGATATAATGTTATTTATTATTATATATATACATATATATATACCTTATTACCTAGTTTTGTCATACTTTTTCTTACCTACCCATTTATTTTACTATTTTAGAGGATTATTTACCCATTCTAAGGGGGTAGTCTGACAAAACGACAAAACTGCCAAAAGTCCTCTGCTACTGCATCTCAGAGCTTTTTCATTCCCTGACACTCTGACAAAACTAAGCCATTTTCGACCAAAATCGCGCGAATGAGGCCCCCTTTTGTCATACTTCTCTGCCAAAACTATCATACTTCTTTTTCCCACTTAAATTTAAGCTGTCCAGTCGTCGGTTGCCAGTTTCTACCAGGTCGAGTATCCCAACCTTTACCAGATGTCCAACCACCTTTTACTTGCATATAACCTGCACCTTTTAAGGAACTACCGCTTTCTGTTCGTAGGGTGTAGGTGACTATTTTAGTACCACCCATTTGTTGCCATATCCGCCAACACCTACCATACAAAAAAGAATTAGTATTTTTCGGCGCATCTAAATTAGTGCAAACTCTAGTAATTTCTGCTGTAAAGCCGTCATCTAATCTACGTGCGACAGGCCTACCAACAATTGCAACACCCACTAATTTGTCCTGAAAGCTTGCGCCAATACAAAACCTTGCGCCCGTAACGGGTTTTGAATGTCGATGAAAGCTCAAAATAAATTGATTAGCCTCTCTCAAAGGTATAGGTATGATTGTTAATTTATCTGCCAAAACTAACTCAGCTCCAAAATATCTGCACGTGCATCAAATAATGTAGTCCCTATACCGAAACGCTTTTTAATCAGCTGCACATATTCAGCATTTAGTTCAATCAAGACAGCTTTGCGATTGTGTGCCAAAGCAACCTGTCCTGTTGTTCCTGAACCCGCAAAAGGATCTAAAACCAAGCCGTCTCTAGGACATCCCGCCAAAACGCAAGGTTCGATTAAATCGTGAGGGAAGGTAGCAAAATGTGCATCTTTGTAAGGCTTCGTTGTGACTGTCCAAACTGATCTTTTGTTTTTTTGCCGATAAACACCCATATCTTTTAATCCATCCCTGATTTCAAATCCCTCTTTGTCTGCCACACTTTTGCCTATGTTTATTGTTGAGTTAGCTTTACCAACCTCGCCTTTTGAATTTATTGATACAGAATCCTCTTGAATAGCCTCATTATCAAAATAGTATTTAACATTTTTACTTAATAAAAATATGTATTCATGCGCTTTGGTGCATCTATCTTTTACACTTTCAGGCATCGGATTGGGCTTATTCCAAATAATATCTTGTCTTAAATACCAACCATCCTGTTGTAATGCAAAAGCTACTCGCCAAGGTATACCAATTAAATCTTTCGGTTTAATCCCTTTGCTTGGCTTTGGTCTTGTCACTCCATAATTTTTATCTCCTCGCAAAGATTGATTAGTTGTTGTAGTTCTTCCGCCACTTGAATAACTATCACCAAGATTTAGCCAAACAGTTCCATCATCTCGCAAGACTCGTTTTACTTCTCTAAATACCTTAACCAAGTTATCAACAAATTCTTCTGGTGTATCTTCCATACCTAGTTGCTTTTCTTCATCGTTGTAATTACGCAATCCCCAGTAAGGCGGGCTAGTTATACAGGTGTTGATACTTTTGCTTGGCAGACGTTTGAGCATTTGTAAGCAGTCGCCCTCTAATATCTGCACGCTCACTTACAGCTCCATATTCTTAAAAATATGCTTAATCATCTTGCTCCAAGCTATATTTAGTTGTTAACTCCTCGCCAGGCTCTATATCTGTAAGTGCAACTAATTCAAAAAGCCTATAAGTAGCACTTAAATTAACCTTTTCAACCAGTACGCAGTTAGGCCTATCGGAATGATTAACGAAACCCCCTATCGGAGTTCTAATAATTTCATACAGATAAGGGATCTTAACATGCGATATGCCGATAACGATGCCACTTTCTATGGCAGTATCAGTAAACAAGCCCATACCCTCTATGTTGCTTTGCTTGATTGATAGGTGCGAAGGCAGGGGCTTGTAGTTAAATTTTACCATATTATTATTAAAGTTGAGGTGTTTCGGGCTGGACTACACCTCGAAGTCTTGGCAGGTATTAAAGAGTTCAATTACCCTAGCCCTTGTTGCGTCATCTATTGTTTAACCAGGTCGGACGATTTACCTGCTCGCGACTAAAAAGGCGGTTCAGCTCTCCTTGGTCCAAAATGCTCATTCCACATTTCTTCACACCAAATAGTGCTATATAAATAATTTTGTTCTTTCATGCGTTGACAAAACTCTTCAACATTTTCGCAATTATCAATAATCATTTCGGCATCTGCCTCCATACAGATAATTAAATCTCCCATTCTTGACATACTATTTTCTCTCCTAAAATTACTATTCTACACCCTTGATGCAAAAAGTCTATATTTATTTTTACTTATTTGTAGACAGATTAGTTATATTTTGTTAAATTCTATTATAACAGTTAGGAGATGTTATGGATCAACAAATAAAAAAATTTTGTGAACCAGAAGGTTCAGATCAATTAAGGGAGCTTACCTTACAAATGCAAAAGGTTAAGCTAATTTTAGAATACTTGCGGGAATATCACCCGATAGTGTTTGAACAAGCCATTCGTAGGGCTACAATAAATAAAAATATAATATGAAACTACCAACTTTAGAAGAAATGCGCGAGGAGCTGTTAGAGGGTGATAATCCTTTAGACAAAGATGATGCTGATTTAACAGACGCAAGATTTGTTAGGGCATATTATGCCTTGCGTATGTATCAAAAGCTGCACCCAAAAATCAATAACAAAGATTTAGCCATGTTTGTAATAATTCTATTTAATAGTTATCAGCTAAGTTTAAAAGACATACTTGATGTCAATAAGATAATTATGGCTTGGACATTCGATATAAACGGCGATGATCCAGAGTTTAAGAAAACTTTGCGTCAAGAATTACACGCTTACTTAGATGAGATTTATGATTTAAGAAGTAAGATATTTTCTCTGCAACATACTATTGATGAGAAAAAGATACACTAATTATGATACGCGCGATAGTCAGAGCAAATTTTTATATTGACGATGAAAAGGTCGACAAGCAAGAGGATTTAGTAAAGCTATTTGAGGAAGCTGTTGCTAACGATGAAGTATTTTTCGAGGTCAACAATGTAGGCAAAAAAAGTCCCTTTATTGACTTAGAACAACTGATAAAAGAGAACATATCTTTAAAACAACAACTTGAGGCCTTGCGACAAGATGATTAGCCTGGAGCTTTATATTGCAAGTATCGTCCTTGCTTTTGCTGCTTTTTATTATCTTTACTTAGACAAATGATAGATTTGCTTATTTACCTTATTTCAATATTTGTTGTTTGGAATATAGTTGCCAGCCTTTTAATTTTTACAAAACGATGGACGGCCAAAGACAAACAAGACGTAATAAATTGTAAGTGGGATAAAGAATAATGTTAAAACTCTTTGCAACCCAAGAAGAAAAAGAAATGCTGATTGAAGCTCTAGGTAATTACGGCAAGCCTTTATTGGAAGAAAAAAAACCATCTAGAGAGACTAAAAAGAAAATAGCCTCAATAGAAAAATTAATCCACCAAATACATTTTGGCAGAGATCAATGAAGCTGCTTGAAGAGCTATATTTTGCCTGGTGGTTTGCCGATCAGACCAATGCTAAGGCTGAAAAATTAATAAGGGATTATTATGGCAAGAAGTAAAAATACAAATAAGTTGTCTAGTGGGTTTTACCGCGCACATGATTTTTTGCGTTTTGGTGATGTAATTGGCAGTATCAATGCTGGCAAAAAAGGCGACTGGAGAAACCAAGCAAGGCAAATGGCAAAATTACAATCTGTTAATAAACTTGGTTTTCCGTTTCCAGAGGTGCCACTAACAGAAGAGCAGGCCCAGGAATCTTTAAGAGCCATCCATGGATATGGAGTGTATTGTAATAATGAATATGATGCCTGGATCGACTCACTCAAGTTTCAATTTGAATCTGGTTTATTGCATCAAGTTATTCCGCCGAAAGCGATTTTAAATAATTTCTTTGGAGATCTCGAAGTTCGCATGCCGCATGAGCAAACCTTATTAATTGAAAACCATCCTGGGGGTCTTACCTTTTGTGTTCGAGTAGAAGAAACCACCATAAGAGCCTGGATGAGAAAATACATGAACGTGGCTAAATTGACAGAAAGTTTAAATTTAAAAAATGAAAAAGATTTTTGGGACCACCTTAATTATGCTTTTAGTGCTCGCACTCCTTTAAATGAGGACGGCAAAGTTACAAGGCCATACGAATGGTATGAAGGCTTGGATCAAGAGGTTGCGGCGATAAGATTGACCATAAATTGTAATGTTAGTGAAACCACTATCGAGGCTCCAGAAACTTTTAACAAACAGCAACTAGATGTTATGACAAGCAATCTAACTACGATGATACCGACAATTTATTTTGCGCCTTTAGGTAAAACGGTAGAATTTTATGACAGAGAGCCTGCAATATTTTTTCACCATAATTTTATCGATGATGACGTTCGTCATAATGAATTAATAAGATCACAGCACCACCTTGCTTGTGCGTTTACACAGCCTTATACAACGCCAGGGTTTCCTGTAGAAAAAAGTTTCTTTGAAAAAACTTTTCAAGGATCTAAACCAAGTAACGCATTTCTTTATCCATGGGTAGAAAATGTAAAGGTAGGCAAACACCCCAACAATCGACATGTCAATGGCGTGGAGTTTTCTGATGCACCACTAGCGCATTGGGAGTTAGCAAGGCAAGTTTTCTTACACATGGGTATTATGAACCACCCAGAGTTTAAAAGTCTTTGCGTAGAAAAACTCAAGATGAATGGGATCCAACCAAAAAAAGCGCCGTTTAGTGCGGCTAGGCCTTACAAAACAAAGTCTGGATGGAGGCCTCCATTTGAGCATTATGTAGTGACAATTAATATACCAGATGAGATTAGTAATGAGTCTAACGCAAGCTCACATAAGAAACGACATCATTTGGTGCGCGGTCATTACATGAGAACAGCAACCAAGGGCTTTGTTTGGAGAAAGTCTCATTGGCGTGGCAACAGAGAAATGGGAGTCGTAACCAAAGACTATGTTATGGACTTAGAAGAAAAATTACAAAAAAAAGATAAAAAGATAGCATGAAATTAGTATGCAAATAGGTAAACCCGCAGAGTGCTATCCATTTAAGGACGGCTTTCAGTTTATATATCTGCCATTCAAAAGCACCAGCCTAGAGCTGTATTTTGATGGCAACAAGAATCAATATGCAAAGATCGTAGAGTATTGGAAAAGTATAGGTAGCCCAGAATATGACAGAAACAAATCCAAACTAGAAAACATGCTGAGTTTAAAAAAAAGTCTTGGCAAATTTCCAAAGCCTATGTTTAACGAAAAAGTAATACAAGTTTTAAAATTGGAGTATGAGTATGATAGATGAACTAAAAGAATATAATTTTACTGAACAAGGCGATGCCCTTGTTTATAGCGACGTGCCTAACGCTGTTTACCATGATGGCCCAGGTATCTCTAGCTCATTTGTAAGAGCCTTTGGTAAGTCTCAAGTACATGCCACTCAACAAGAACAAAAAACAACACCCCCTATGAATTTTGGAACGGCCGCTCACTCTTATGTGGTTGAAGGAGATAAAGCATTTCAAAATGATGTAGCCGTTATAACTGGCTCGCCTTATACCAACGCTAACAAAATATTAAAGCAAGATTATTTAGATCGTGGTTTAACAGTTATAACAGAAAAAGAATACGAAGATTTAAAAGGTATGCGTAATAACTTAATTGAAGAGGCTTGGGCATATATAGATGCTGATAGCAAGATTGTAGAAAATAGCTTTTACTGGTACGAGGGCGATGTGCTTTGCAAATGTAGGCCTGATGTTATGTGTGCACCTTTAGAGCCTGGCAGCGGATCTAAAGATATTGTTATCGTAGATTACAAAACAACTAAGAGCTGTAATCCTGAAAGTTTCATCGAATCAGTAAAAGAGTATGGTTATGACATGCAAGCATCTTGGTATCGTCGGGGCATACAGCAAGCAGGATATAAAGTTAAATACTTTATGTTTGTCGCTCAAGAGAAAGTTCACCCATATGCCTCAAAAATATTTCGTATGAAGAACGAAGATATGGATAAAGGTTGGGAGCGTATGGCTAAATACCTACAAAATTACCAAGATTATGAGAATGGTAAGCCAGCCACCACATATAACACCTGTCATATGGTTGATATTTCTATATAAGCAAAATTTTCGCTAATTTTTAAAAAAACAGATTACGTAGGCGCCCTCTAAGAGCATATCTGTGTATGGTCTAATACTTATCATTAAAAATAACAAAAATTCAACTGGAGCTGTTATAGAGCGTTCTAGGGGATTTTGTAAAAAAAGGTATGAGCGCTAGTATCTTGATGAAAATGATGGTGTCTAGCGCTCATAGTTTTAGAAAGGTCACCATCATTAATTGAGCTATAAGCTAGGTTTTTTAGGTTTGTCGCCATCTGGGGTTTCATTAACCCAATCAGGCACATCTTCATCAACAGCCTTATAATCCTCGATGATATTATTATCGCCAGGATAATCTGGATTCGTACTTGCCTCGATACCAACAACAGCTTGAACCTTACGACCATTTAACGCAGAAGCATTATCAGGGGCTTTGTCCATACCTAAAGCTTTCAACAATCTACCAAATTGACGACCAGCTATTTCTCTGACCATCTCTTGTTTTTCGTTGTCGCCTTTATTTTCATACCAAAGGTTAAAATTATCACGCAAATAAAAACCAGCATAATTATCTCCAACTACTTTAGTTTCCAAAGCTAAGTAAGCATTACCAGCTTTAGAATCTTTTTTCTCGCAATTGGATATTTCTACTGTATAGACACCTTGGGGTATCGCACTTGACGGCTCTTCAAAGCTGATCTCTACATTATCAAAATCACCCATTTTTCTTTTCTCCTATATCGAAGCCTAATTTTTTTATAATAAGCGTTAAGTCAGGGGCCTCGAAATCATCTAACTTACCACTTCTATCTTTAGCAATATAATTAGCTCCGCCGATAGTCTGCAACCATCTTTCTGGAACTTTTTTACCTTGCTCGTTCTCTTCACCTTCAAAGATACGCAAAGCCAAAACTTCATCAAAGAAGTATGGAATTTGTACTGGTAGCTTTGCACCAACCATCATCGGTTGATAGTGAAACGCGCCTGTCTGCTCGTCGCGAAGTTTATCCTCTTTTGCGACAAAGATAACATGCACTTTTAAATCTCTAAATCTACGCATCGTACGGGTCATCACTTCAATGACTTCGCCGTAAGCTCTACGCGGATCTTTTGATTTAAGTTTTTCTGAAGCTAATAATATTTCAGACATCTCTGTGACACTATCTAAGCAAACTGTATCGTAATCCAGTTCTCCCTTTTCTAGTGCAGCAGCAATCTCTTCAATATCACTTGCTTCTTTGACTTCTATAGCATCAACATTTTTAGCTCCTTTGATTGACAAAAGACCAGCTTCCATACTGATGATTAGAGTTTTACCTGGTGCGGTTGCACAGGCGGTTGTTTTACCCGCTCCTGACGCTCCGTAGATAAGAAGCTTTGCTCCTTGTTTTTCTACTAAATTGTTAGGATCGGTGATTCTATCACTTATTGACATATATCTCTCCTTTTTTTTATTTAGCTATTCTAATTCATGTAAAAATAAAATACAATAAGTGAAATAAAAAAAAATACAAAAAGTTAAAGGAGAAAATATGTCAACAAAATCTAAGAAACAAAATCAATGGAAAGCCAATTATTATTTTAGACTTTTTGAATTAACTAAGCAAAGTTTGAATGAAGTAAGTAAAATAGTAGAGCCTGAATATAAGGAGAGAAAAGTGGAAAGACACTCATTAAAAGAATATATAGAGTTTTTAGGAACAGATGCAGCAGCGGAGCTGTTCGATTGCCCGATAGCGACAGTTAAGAGTTGGCGGTACGGACATAGACAACCTACTATAAAACAAGCCAAACTAATTATTAAGGCTACTGGTGGCAAGCTTGATTTTGAATCAATATATGGCCCTGTAGATGAAGTTGAAGTTTAATAGTGTTCAACATACAAGCAACATCGCAGGATTCTGCGTTGGAGTTAGCGCTTGCCTATGCAGAGCATGGTATAAGTGTCGTTCCTTTACAACGACATAATAAAGTTCCGCCTAAAGAATTAGGCAGTTGGGAAAAATATAAAAAGCAACAACCAACGACAGAAGAAATAAACACTTGGTTTAAAGATCGTAATGACCTTGTGGTAGCTTTGGTTTGTGGTGATTTCATTGTGGCTGATGCTGACACTCCTGAAGCAGTAGCCTGGGCTGACAAAAATTTACCACCCACTCCATTTAAAGTCACAACAGGCAAAGGCGTTCATTATTATTATAATAATCCTGAAAACTTTACTACTTATGTAGCCAAAAGAACCGTTGGGTGTGATCCCGCAAAACTGATTGATATAAGAGGCACAGGCGGTTTAATTATTGCACCTCATAATATACATGCAAGTGGTGCTATATATATGCCAAAAGTTATACACGATTGGCAGTTAGACGATATAAGCGATTTACCTGACTTCACAAAAGAATTATGGGTAATGATTACTGGAGCTGAAAAATCAAACGGCAAACCAATTCAAACACCTTTGTCTTTAGATGGCGTAAGTCAAGGTTCTCGTAATGACCAAGCTGCTAGAATAGCAGGATATTTGATCGCAAAAAATCTTAATACAGATTTCGTACATTTTTTTGTAGATTCTTGGAATCAGCAAAATGATCCGCCTTTACCAGACTCAGAAATAAAAACAACTGTAAATAGTATTCAAAAAACCCATGACAGAAAAAATCAACACGCCCCAGCTTACATTTCAAAATCTGTCGATGTGACAGAACCTAATGACTTATATGAACCACCAGGCATATTAAAGGATGTTTATAATTATTCTGAAGAAGTAGCTCAAATATCTCAACCTGCATTAAGTATGCAAGCATCTTTAGCTTTAGGATCTGTAGCACTTGGTCGTATGTATAAAACAGATATGAATAATTTTTCTTCATTATTCTTTATGTGTATAGCAAAGTCGGGACAAGGTAAAGAAAATGTTAAGACAGTTATTGAGGCAATATTAGAACAATCAGAATATTTAGACCTTATGGCTGGCGATGGCTATACATCTAGCGGTGCTATTTATTCTTTGCTTAGATATAAGCCAACTCATATTACTGTTATGGACGAGTTTGGTAAAAGACTCGAAAGCATTTCAAATGCTAGTAATTCAAACAAAGAAGATGCCCTACAAGTATTGATGGAAACTTGGGGTAGGTGTCATGGTATCTTGCGCCCAGATAATTATTCAATGATGACACTTACGCAAAAACAACAAAAGGAGGCCCTTGATAGATCAACGGTAAAACCAGCCATTACTTTGGTTGGTATGAGCGTGCCAAAAAACTTTTATGGTGCTTTGTCTACGGGCCGTATTGTCGATGGCTTTCTTAATAGATTTATCGTAGTCGAATCGACCTTGCCTCGGGTAGTTGGCAAGATGAAAAAGTTTGTAAAACCATCAAAATCTATTTCTGATTGGGTTATAGGTGTTAGAGAAGTGCAAAATGAAATGGAACAAATATCTAGAGATAATGCTGAGTTAGATTTTAAACAAAGATTAATAACGTTTAATGATGAAAGCAAAATACTTTTGGAAAAACTTGCATACGATTTAGTAGATCAACAAAACAAATTAGAAAAAGAAGGTTTAGAAGTGTTGCTATCTAGAACAAGAGAAAAAGCCATGCGTTTAGCTATGATATGTGCTTTAGCTGATAGCAAATCAGCGAAAACAATCAAGCCAGAGTTTACTAAATGGGCTATAGATTATGTTATGTATTATGACCAACTACTTATAGAGTCATGTAGAGATAAAGTAGCTGGTTCAGAAATGGAAGGTCGTATCAAACAAATACTTAGCTTTATTAGATCGCAAGGCGAGTGGGGTATAAGTAAGCGTGATATTGATAGGCGAGAGATATTCAGATCAATGAAGTCGTATGAAGTCAAAGAGATTATAGAACGGCTTAAAAATTCAGGCGAAATACAAGAGAAAGATTTACGTGCCAAGGGGACGGGTAGACCAACCAAAAGGATTGTTGCAATCGACCCAGAGTTTTTTAATGAAGATTGATAAAACAGCTTTGACAGAAACTATGAGTGATGTTGGCGTGGGTTTTTTATTAGCTTTTCCAATATCTTTAACGGTGCTTAACATATGTAATTATTTTCAAGCGTCTATTTTAACCACATCAATAGTACAAACTGTGGTGTTTACCTTGTTTGCAATATTAAGGAAATATTACATTCGAGTCACATTTAAAAGGAGAAATAAGTATGAGTCCTAAAATGGAAACAATTAACGATCAAAAAAGAGAAGAGCGAGTTGCTGGATTTATTGAAGGCCTTTGGAATGTCCGATGTCATAAATTGCCAACTAGCTACGGGCTAGATTATTGGTGCGAGTCAAAAGATTCTTGTTTTTGGTTAGAGGTAAAGTGTAGATCCTTTGGTATAGATAAGTATGACACTTTATTATTATCTGCAAGCAAATTAAGAATGGGATCAGCTTTATCATTAGCTACCAAACATCCCTTTGTTATTGCCTTTGCTATGACTGATAGTGTTTACAGCCACACCTGGAAAGATAATAAAGTTTATGATGTTCGTTACGGATCTGTTGAGGAACCAATCTACGAAGAGGATTCTGAACCATACATACACCTATCGAAAGACGATTTAGATTGTTTATCTGAACACGCTCTTGGATTTGATAGAGATGAATTAGGTATTACCTAAGCTATTCTGTCTAGACTCCTAGCAATATCTTCATTTAAAGAAGAACCTCCTAAAAGACTTTCACTTGCTACAACCCCAGTTTGCCTTGGAACTGTTTGGATTGATGGTAAATCTAATTGTGCGCTTAGTCTAGGTATTTGTTTTTGTGCTGTTTGTAATTCCGAACCTAACTCACCAATCGTACCAGTTATGTCAAACTGTTCATCAGCTTTTTCAAACTCTCTGACAGCTAAATCAGATAATTCTCTTGTGGTTTCAACTATTTCATTTCCTATGGTTATTGGTAAAAATAACCTTAATGCGTCTTTGGTTGCATTTAAAACAATACTAACGCTTTCTTTATCAGCTTTTGCTAATCTGCGAACAGTTGCTGGATTTCTAAGTAAAGAACCTACGACCCCTAATTGTATTAGAGTCGGTATGTATGCTAAATTAAAAGCATTTACTGCGACAGCTCCAGCTATCAAGGTTCCAGCTCCACCTTTGTCGCCTTGAGTCATCACTCTTAAATCTTGAACTAAATTACGTAATCCTTTTACAGTCTTTTCATCAAACATTTCTCTTAAAACGTCGTTACCTTTCGCGTTTAAGGCTCTTTCTAAAGCCTCTGGATTAAAAACTTCGTCAACTCTTTTGCCTGGGCCAACTGCCAAACGTAATAAACTACGCATACTCTCTTGCTGTACTTCTTGGAAAGCTTGACTATCTTTACCCAAAATAGATTTAGCTCTTGCAACATTTAAAGCTTGGCCATTTCTAAATATTGTATCGACCACTTCATCAGGCGATGCGTCTCTAACTCTACGTAAGAATCTATCTGACTCAGCGAGTGCTCTTTGATTGTCAGCATCTGTAAATTTTTTCAGAGCCTGAGCAAATTCTTTTGAATTTAGATTCTCTGCGATTTGTTGCAATTTTGATGTGGGAAAGTTAGTGTTTATTTTTGCAAAGTCATCTAAAATTTTTTGAAAATTTGTCAAATCTCCAAACAAAACTTTAGAAGTTGATCCAAGTTTATTTATCTCTCTAGCAAAAGTTACAGGATTGATTGTATCATCAACGACATTTACTGACTTTCTGACAGCTTCTCTGATAACATTATTTCTTAATTGTTCTTTTATTATTTCTCTTTGCGGTTTATTAACTTTAACACCTGTTCTTGACATGCCAAATTTAGTTTTTGATTCTACATCTGTAATTGCATCTAAAAATCTGTTTAACAGTTCAGGTCTATCTTTTTTTAATATTACTGAATAAATTTCATCTATGTCTTTTGAACCTAATCTAGCTTTATGAGTAACTCTTGCAACATCAACATCGTTAAACGGCTTTATTGCCGCGTTATAATCGGCGTTATAATTTTTAATCATCTTCGCTGCTTTTTTTACATTTTCCCTAGCTAAATCTTTTTGTGCTGTTGACAAACCACTTAAAGACGATTTTAAGTATGAAGCAAAACCAGAACCGCTTGCTAAATTATTAAATATATTATCTATGCTTTCTATTGCATCCTTTAAAAAAACACTTTGTTTACCGCCTTGTAAACCTATATTTCTTTGTAATGTCAGTAAAGCTGATCGAGTATTATTTAAAGCTTCAATAGATATACCACCCTCTTTATCTTGCGCCTCCTTTATTACCTTTTTTAAAACAGCAATTGGCGGTGCTTTAACATCATCTGCCAGCGTCTTATCGATAGTAGGGTATCTTTTGGTTATATCGTCAAGTTCTTTTCTAAGCTGCTTCATGTCAAGTTTAATTTTGCCTTGAATTGCATCTAATCCATTATTTTGTAAGAATTTATCTATTGATTGTTCTCTTATTTTAAATGTGTTAGAAATTTTGTCATAAGACTCTTTTAGTTGATCTCTCAGAGCTTGCCCTACTCCGCTACGAGTAATATCTCCATCAAAAGCTCCTTCATCAATGCCTTTTATGGTGTTTTTAATAATATTATCTACTTCTGTTCTTGCTATTGCAGATTTTTGTGAAAGATTTTTCATGTATTCGTCAAACTCTCTAGCTGTGAATCTTCCTGCACTTGTCAAGCTTGCAAAACTTTCTATCTCTGTATCTACTGCACCAAGTTTTTTTAAAGCATCTTGTAGTCTTTCATTTCCATATTTCACTAACGCTTCGTCTCTCTCTTTTCTACCAAAAACAGTTTCAGCAGCTGCTTGTATTCTGCCTGGTATTTCTCTACCTAATGCCCTTTGCGATACCGCAGCTGGTGTAAATGTTTCTATAATACCTCTAGCTTGGGCATCCTGAACGTCTTTAAATGTTGGTGTTCTACCGAGCTTTGCCCCTAGTCCAATAAGTTCGCTAGGATCTGCGCCTTGGGCTATGGCTCTAGCTATGTTTACATCTACGATGTTTGCTTTTCTGCCTAACATGGCATGTACTGCTGCACCACCAGCCTCAAACAATCCTTGTGACAAGCCTCCGATTGCAGCCTCAAAAGCCAAATCTTTTGCAACCTCTCCTGCTGATTGAGCCTGTAATCCTGCTGCCAACTCACCAGCCTCTTCAACGCCTGCTCCTGCTGCTGAACCTAAACCAACAGCCGCGGCTCTTTGTAGTCTTGGGTTTTTAAAAACTTGGCTAACCAAACGTAGCAGTTTTACATGTGGCGATAAAGATGCTACTGCACCTGCAATCGGTCCAACAACTCCAGCAAAATCAGCAAAATCTCCAGATGAAAAACCAGATTCGTCAATAATTACATTTTTATTTGTTTTTGGTTTGATGCCTAGGCGTTGTAGACCTAATGGAGTAAGTGCAAAATTATTTGCCGAGTCTCTTATATAACCTTGTGAGCCAACTCTTTGATTTAAAACTAACTCTTTTTCTTCTTGAGTTTCTGATAAATCTAGTTGAGCTCTTAAACCAGGTGCATTAACACCTGTTTCGTAATCAAAATTATCTTCGTCGAAAATTTGTGCAGTAGTTTCTTTTGCTAAATAATTTTTTACGGCAGCTATAGCCTCTTTTTCTTTGCCCTCATCACCCTCTACTTCAATAATTCTACCGTCAGGTGTTTGTATTTCATATATCATCAGATTGTAATTCTAATTCTTTTTTCTACTTTTTCTTGCGGGGCTGATATTAATTGTGAAGGGTCTCTGCCAGCTAAAACTAAATTCCTAGCTACTGCTTTTGCTTTTTCTTCATTTGCCCTCTGTTGTTTTATCTGATCCTCTACCAATAATTCTAACTTAGCCGCAATTGTTAGAGGATCTTGACCAAATATACTTGTGTCTTTTAATTGTCCTACGATTCTCTCAACGACCTGTCTATCTAAATTAGATATGGTTCTACCAGATTCTCCTAATAATTCTTTAATCTCTCTATTTTGCACAATTTCTAAAATAGTTTTTATATACAATCTAGGATTTTCTGTTTTTAAATTTTTCTCTATGTCTTTCGCCTTACTTGCTAAATTAGGATCGCCTGCTACAAATTTCATAATTTGTTTAAGGTTAGAAGATATAATGTTGCCGACACCAAAAACATTTTGACCTTGTGTTTTTAAAACATTTATAACATCTTGCACCTGTTTTGCTGTATTTTTATTGTCTTGAGATGCTTGGTAATTATCTAAATATTCTTGTTCTAGGCCACTTATTGATTTTAAGTCGCTAATATCTACACCGCCGCTTTTCATTTCTTGTAGTCTTTGCTCTGCTTCTCTTTCAGACTCTAAAACTTCTTCAGCTGCTCTTTCTTTTGCTGCTGCCGCCGCTCCACTAGCTATACCTGAGAATCTGCCCTCTTCTACTAATTTCACGCCAGTATTTCTAAGAAGTCTTGCTAAATTTTTATCGTCTATAAAAGCATCTTGAAAATCTTTAAATGAATCTATTAAAGCTTGTTGATTTTGTTCAGAATTTTGTATTTCTTGGTCAACATTTTCCTCGCTAACCCCTAACACCTCGTCTACTTCTTCATCAGAGATACCGCCGAAAAGAGGGTCAATTGCTTGCTTGTCTTGTTTTTCAATTTCTTGTGTTTCAGGTTTTTTTTGCTTTTCTAATTGTTCAATTTCTTTTTGAATATCTGATTCTGTTACCTGTGCTGCACTTAAACCGCCATATCCGCCAACAAAAAGGGATCCTGGTATTACACCAGGCTTAGGTTTTATATTATAAGAGCTTATTTTAGTTGGGTCTTGTGGTTGAAAACCTTTTTTCCCAGGCATGACTTGACCAGGTTTTTTAGTTAATTGTACAGGGGAAAATCTTGACTTTAATACGTTAGGTACTAAGGGTCCTAATCTTCTTCCTAAAAAACCACCTAAACCTTTTGTCGTTAAAGCACCAACTATTCCTGTGCCGACATTTTTAAGAGCTTGTATTCTTTCGTTATAAGATTGCGTTCTATATGCCTCTAACGGATCTTGAGTTGGTGACAAATTAAGATTTATAGGTTTTGTTGATACAATTTTACCTTCGGGATCGCGTTTGACTTCAAAAAAATTACCAGCGCCATCATCCTCCAATTTTATATCTAATTGAT